>SKEJ01000223.1_pt1 | contig 38748 bp, 47 predicted proteins | sample 4826721 | NCBI WGS metagenome assembly SKEJ01 (sample SAMN11008812, study PRJNA524170) | human gut metagenome | biome: Human fecal sample; material: Feces; isolation source: fecal sample from pouch patient p31 | host: Homo sapiens | place: Israel: Tel-Aviv | collected 2015-06-02 | reverse complement strand
AAGCTACCAAGGTGTAGTGCGTGTGTGCTCGCCCGCACCAAGGGAAATTTAATAAACACACTGCGCCCGGAGATACTCTAACTGATTTCTTTTCGGACACGGGTTCGACTCCCGTCAGCTCCACCATTCGGGCCGTACTCGAACACGTGAGTGCGGGCCCTTTTCTCGGATATTGTAAAATATCAGCGCCTCATCGTTGCGGAGCTCGACTCGGGCGATGAACGTGTCAACTAACCGAGCGCGGAAGTCGTCATCCGTGACGTCTCCGACGCGGAAGGAGCGCAGCCAGGCCTCGACCACCTCATGGGTGAGTCGGGGCCTTTTTATTTCTGCCCGCTGGATCTCCAGCACCAGCCGCTCCTCCTCTTCCTCCAGGGCAGCCAAACGAGAGACCAGGCCACGGGCCCCGCCTTCTTCTATCGCGTCCAGCAAGTTCCGCTGGCGCTTTTTATTTGAGTCAAGACGCCGACGCAATCCCACCACGGGATCGTCGGCGTTTTCCTGTTCCTGGACTTCCAGGATTCGGACGGTCAGCTTCTCGATCATCTCATCGGTCAGCATATCGTTCACCGTGGCCAAGATGATCGCATCCTCCAGGTGGTCCTTCGGGAACGGCTTCAGCTCGCACTTCTTCCCGCGCTTTTTGTCCCCGCACTTGTAATATCGGTACACTTTCCCCAGCTTCCCGGTGCCGGCCTCTGCGCTGATCATCGAGCCGCAATACCCGCAGAACATTTTACAGCTCAGCAAATAGTTCACCTTCGCCCTCCCTGCCGCATTGTTGCGGCTCGTCTTAAAGTGCCGGGCAGCTTCCAGGAAGGTCGCCTGGTCGATGATCGGTTCCACGTTCAGCTTCACGTCCTGGATGTAGAACTCGCCCAGGTACTTCTCATTCCGCAGCATACGATAGACGACCGCATTGGAGACCGGCTTCCCGCGCCGGCCCATGATCCCACGGTCAGCGAACAGCTGGACGATGTCCCGGATCTGGCCGCCAGCGATGTGGAGCTTGAACGCCTCACGGACAGCAGCAGCCTCCCGCTCGTCAATGACGACGTGGCGCTGGGAGTCCACCTTGTAACCGATGGGCAGAGGCTGGCCGCAATACTGACCCTTCTTCGCGGTCTCCTTCATGCCTCTGATGACCTTCTGACGGAGATCGGCGGAGTAATACTCGGCCAGGCCCTCCAGTACGCTCTCCAGGATGATTCCCTCCGGGCCCTCCGGAACGCTCTCCCGGGCGTACATCAGCTTGACACCTGCCCGCTTCAGGGCCATTTTCCCCATAGCAATGTCCTGGCGATCCCGACCGAAGCGGTCGATCTTCCACACCAGGACGCAGTCGAAGCGGCCCTTCTCCGCGTCTCGCAGCATCCGCTGGAGCTCGTCACGGCCGACGACGCTCTTGCCAGAGACGTGCCGGTCTGCATATATTTCTATGATGTCAATGCCGTGCTCCTCAGCATACTGCTGGCAGTCGGCAACCTGGCCCTCGATGGACTGCTCCGTCTGGTGCGGGCCTGGTGAATATCTCGCATAAATGACGCCGCGCATGGCACCGTCCTCCCTTCCCGGGGTCCTCCCGTTAAATGTGCAGGATCGCTCTGATCGCTGCCTGGGTCTCAGCTCCGGCGTGCCGGTATGCTTCGATCAGGTCGATCTCGGCCAGAGTTACGGCCAAAAACTTATTGGCGGCGGGGTCCGTTTCATCGCCTGCCGGCTTCTCAATCTTATCAGTATATCCCAGCAAGTAGTTCATATCGACATGGAAGATCTCGGCCAGGGCCTCGATCACCTCGAAGCTCGGCTTGCGCTTTCCGTTCTCATACTGGGAAATGGTCATTTTATTCAATCCAGCGCGGTCGGCCACCTCCTGCTGGGACCAGCCACGCTCTAATCTTAAAGATTTCACAATCTGAGAAAACTCCATAATTCTGTCCCCCTAAAAAATGTTTATTTTCCTCTTGACAATTATAAACTAAGAGTTTATTATAGTCAATGTAAACTATAAGTTTACATCAAAGAGAACGACGGTAAACAGTACCGGCAAGGAGGGCACACAATGAACACCTACAAGATTATTTTTACCCGCGAAAACGGGACCCAGGGCACCGACCACTTCGCCGCCATCAACGAGCGTCAGGCCCGCAAAGACTTCGGCGAGTGCTACCGTCACAGCACGGCCACCATCATCAGCATAGAGCTGGCCAGCACCAATACCCCGGCCACCAAACAACAGGAGCGCGACACCCTGGAGAAGATCCGGAAGATGGTCGAGCAGCTGGGCCCGGACTCCTACCTGGCCACCGCCTTCGAGGGCTGCTTCGACCTGGCCGCTGAGAACATTGACAACGACTGGGCCTGCTCCATGGCTGACCGCGCCCGCAACGCTGAGAAGCGCGTCGCAGATCTGGAGGACAAGCTGTCCGAGGCCGTGAAGGACTACGAGGCCGCCCATGCTGCCGCCCATGCGGTCGCCGAGGAAAAGGACGCCGAGATTGCAAAGCTGAAGGAACAGCTGAAGCAGATCCAGGAGACCGCCCGCTGGAATGGCCAGAGATGTGATGAGGAAGCGACCGCCGCTGGAGAGGCCCAGCGTCGTGCTGAGGCCGCCGAGGCCGAAGTCATCCAACTGAAAGCTAAGCTCTACGACCTGCTGGTCGCCGGGAAGTAAGGGAGGACGGACGGATGGCTGCATATATGAGAAAGACGGGGATCCTCCCCGTCTGCACCAATAACGAGGCCCGGGCCTACTTCGCCGGCAAGGGCCTCACCTATGCCGACGTGACTGAGGGCGACATCCTCGCCCTGGTCATGCTGCTGAACAAGCACATCAAGAAGGCCAACGCAGACTGCGAGACCTCGATGGGTTCCATGTACCTGAGCCGCCGAATCGACCTCAAACGGAAGACCAACGGCACCCTGATCAGCTGCTTCCTCTACGTCAACAGCCACTACTTCGAGCGCCGGGAGTGCATCAGTTTCAACGCTGACGGCTGGATCGGCTTCGCCGGCTGGGCTGACCAGGGCAACACCAACCCCATTTTACGAGCATTTATCGAGTGGTGCGACGCGCTCGCTGCCACCAAAGAAAAGGAGGACACACAACAATGACCCGCTTCAAGTATTATTCCAATTATCTCGCCTGCCTGCTGGGCACTCTGATCGCCTTCGAGCTCTGCTGGATCGGCGCCAAGTGCGTCATCGAGGGCGAGGTGGTCCACACCTGCCTCGACCACTTCATCGCCGTGTGTGGATCGTTTTATATCACCCGTGACACCATGAAGATCTGGCTGAAGCTCCAGACCAAGAGCCAGAAGGTGCAGCACTAAGGAGGCCGCCATGAGGAAGGACATCCCACTGCACCAATACCCGAAGGACGTGCAGATCGCGACCCACATGATCGGCTTGAACTACAAGCGCCCCTACATCCGGCACGGCCGGCGATACTACAAACCCTACCGTAACTACTTCTGCTCGGCGCTATCCGGCCCCGACTATGAAACGCTGCGGAAGATGGAGAAAAAGGGCTACGTCGTGAGCGGCAAGCCCGGCGAGAAGGGCATCTATTTCTGGATGACCCGCGAGGGGCTGGACTGGCTGGGCGAAAAGATCCGGATCCGGATCCACGACCCCAGAGACTAAACCGAGGAAGGAGGCAAAGCATGGCCACAGTAAAGACTATTGACGCTCAGACCATCGGGGAGAGACTTCGCACTCTGCGCGGATCTCGCACCCAGAAGGAAGTCGGCGACGCCATCGGCGTGACCGCCATGGCGATCTCTTTCTACGAGCGCGGCGAGCGAGTGCCGGCTGATGACATCAAGGTGGCGCTGGCCCGTTATTTCAACAGCACCGTGGAAGCTATTTTTTTTACATTCTAAGTAAACTTTGAGCTTACTTTATTTCAAAGGGAGGACACACATGGGAAGAAAGAACAGACAACGCAAGCCGGAGCCCTTCAAGTGCTGCGAGACCTGCGCCAATATGCAGCCGATAGGCGAAGGCGATCACATCTGTGACGCCTGCTGCAGCCACGATGGCAGCCCGACCGCTCTCGTCCTGGAGAGTTACATCCCGGCCGACGACTACTTCATCTGCGAAGGAAGCAGGTGGACACCACAATGAGCGCCACAAACCGAGGCTGCGAGCGCAAGGCCTACGACTTCTATGCCACCCCGCCGGAAACCGTCCAGGCCTTCCTGGCCAACTTCGATGGCATCAGCTCCGGCGACCGCATCCTGGAGCCTTCTGCCGGCAACGGCCAGATCGTCAGAGTGCTGAGGGAAGGCGGATATGACAACCGGATCGACGCCGTGGAGCTGCGACCGGAGGAGCGGGGCACCCTGGAAGCTCTGGCTGACAACGTCACAATCGGCAGCTTCTTCGACTACGAGCCCGACTGCGGCTACGATGTCATCATAGGCAACCCGCCCTACAGTCTGGCCCTGGACTTCATCAATAAGAGCCTGGAGCTGCTGCACCCTGGCGGCCTGCTGATCTTCCTGCTCCGGACGAACTTCCTGGAGAGCGAGAAGCGCTTCAAGTGGTGGCAGGAGCACCCGCTCAGCGGTCTCTACACCCTGCACAAGCGCCCCAGCTTCACCGGCCGAGGCACCGACGCCACCAGCTACTCCTGGTTTGTGTGGGAGCGGGGGGGACCGGCTGCATAGGTCATCAGACCATCAAAACCATCTAAGGAGGACAAGCGCATGGAAGACATTGACCTGACAATGCTGGCCCGCTCGGCCTACCGGGCGATCCTGAGAAGCGTGGAAACCGCAGAGGCTGAGGAGCCTGAGACTGCGAAGGAGGTGGTGCCTATGACTGCACAAAAAGATTGAGCCCCGGAGCTAATGCCTCGGAGCCCAATAGAACACGGTCCCAGTATAACACAAACAAGGAGGAAATAAAAGCATGAAGATCACCGTCGAATTTGCAAACCTGAACGAGTTCAAGCAGTACATGGGCGTCGAGTCCCCGAACCTGCTCGCCCAGGCATCCAAGGAAACAGAGGACGCTCCTGCACCCGCTGAGGCCGTCCAGGAGCCCCAGAAAGCACCGGAGGACCCTGCCCCTAAGAAGGACACCAAGAAGGTCGAAAAGACCGCCCCTGCGGAAGCTGAGCCCTCTCCTGAGTCTGCTGACGAGGCTGCACCCGCTGCGCCCGCAGAAGTGACCGAGGACTTCCGCATCACCGTCCGCAAGCAGCTCGCGGCCCTCAACAAGAAGCGCGGCTACAACCGTGCGGCGGAACTCATCAACGAGCAGACCGGCAAGGGCAAGCTCACCGAAGTCGCACTTGCCGACCTGCCGAAGCTCATGGAAGCAGCAAAGGAGGAAACCAATGCCGACTAAGCACGCCCGCTGCTCCGCATCGGCCGCATACCGCTGGATCAACTGCCCCGGATCCGTCGCCCTGTCTGATCAGTGTCCGGATCCCGGCTCCAGCAGCTACGCCGACGAGGGAACAGTCGCCCACAGCCTGGCCGAGCTGAAGCTCCGCCACGTCCTGCATGAGATCACCGACGCCCAGTACAAGAAGCGCCTGGCCAAGATCCAGCAGGACGACTACTACAACGGCGAGATGGACGAGGCCACCGACTTCTATGTCGAGACCGTCCTGGAGGAGTTCGCCGCAGCCGGCGAAGGCGCCGAGCTGATGATCGAGCAGCGCCTCGATCTTTCCCAATGGATCCCGGAAGGCTTCGGCACTTCCGACGCCGTGATCATCGGCGGCAGCATGATCCAGGTCATCGACCTGAAGTACGGCAAAGGTATCAAGGTCGAGGCCAAGAACAACCCCCAGTTCCGCCTCTACGGCCTGGGCGCCGTCTCTCTGTTCGGCGATCTCTACGACTTCGACACCGTGAAGACCACCGTCGTCCAGCCCCGCCTCGATCACGTTGACAGCGAGGTCGTCATACTGAAGGAGCTGCTGCTCTGGGGCGAGGAGGAAGTCGCGCCCCGCGCCATCATGGCCATGGAAGGCTCCGACTACTTTGTGGCCGGCGACTGGTGCCGCTTCTGCCCGGCGAAGGCTCGCTGCCGCAAGCGTGCCGAGTTCAACCTGGATCTGGCCCGGATGGAGTTCCAGAAGCCCCCACTGCTCTCCAGCGAGGAGATCGGCGAAGTGCTGGCCAAGGCCGAGCACCTGAAGAAGTGGGCCGAGGAGGTCAGTGCCTACGCTCTGGAGCAGGCCCTGGCCGGTGAGCACTACGACGGCTGGAAGCTGGTCGAAGGCCGCAGCAACCGCAAGTACGCAGACGAGATCCAGGTGGCCGACAAGCTGAAGGCTGCCGGCTTCGATGAGGCAATGCTCTACCAGCGCAAGCTCTACGGCATCACCGAGATGGAGAAGCTCGTCGGCAAGAAGAAGCTGGCCGCCACTCTGGGCGACCTGCTGATCAAACCCGCAGGCAAGCCGGTCCTCGTGCCGGAGTCTGATAAACGCGAAGCCATCAACACAACCGAAGCGGCTCAGGCCGACTTCACCACCGGCGACGACGAGGTCGCGCCGTTCTAAATTAAGGAGGATTATAAAATGTCTACTACCAAAGTTATCACCGGAAAAGTTCGTTTCAGCTATGTGAACATCTTCAAGAGCCGCGCCTTCCAGGCTGGCCAGGACGCCAAGTACAGCGTGTGCCTGCTGATCCCTAAAGAGGACAAGGCCACCATCAAGAAGATCAAGGCAGCCATCGACGCAGCTGTCCAGGACGGCATCAGTTCCAAGTGGGGCGGCAAGAAGCCCGCCAACCTGAAGCAGCCTCTGCGCGACGGCGACGCCGAGCGTGCCGATGAGGCTCCTGAGTACGAGGGTATGTACTTCCTCAACTGCAACAGCACCCAGAAGCCCGGCATCGTGGACAAGGATCTGAACGAGATCCTGGACCCCGACGAGGTCTACTCCGGCTGCTGGGGCCGCGCCTCCATCAACTTCTTCCCCTTCAACACCAACGGCAACAAGGGCGTCGGCGTCGGTCTGAATAACATCCAGAAGCTGAAGGACGACGACCGCCTGGGCGCTGCCCGTGCTTCTGCCGAGTCCGACTTCGGCGGCGACGACTTCGAGGACGACGAGGACTTCTAAGGAGGACATACAGATGCACCGAGTTATGGGCGTGGATATAGAAACCTATAGCTCCGTGGACCTGGCCGAGGCGGGCGTCTACGCCTACGTGGAGGCGCCCGACTTCGACATCCTGCTCATCTCGTACATCTTCGACGACTGGGGCGAGGACGACGTCAAGACCATCGACTGCTTCGATGCTGATCCTGACATGATGGCCGAGTTCTGCGAGGCCCTCCTCGATCCCCAGATCGTCAAGACCGCCTTCAACGCGAACTTCGAGCGCACCTGTCTGGCCAAGTGGCTCCAGAAGCCCATGCCGCCGGAGGAGTGGCGCTGCACGATGGTCAAGGCGCTGACGCTGGGCCTGCCGGGCAATCTGGCAGGCGCCGGCGAGGCGCTGGGCCTTCCTCCCGAGAAGCTGAAGGACCCCCAGGGCAAGGCTCTGATCCAGTTCTTCTCGAAGCCGTGCAAGCCGACCCGGACCAACGGCCAGAGGACGCGCAACCTCCCACAGCATGACCCGGCCAAGTGGCAACTCTACAAGAGCTACAACCGGCAGGACGTTGTGACCGAGCAGGAGATCCTACGGAAGCTATCCATCTACAAGACACCGGAGTCAGAGCAGGAGCTCTGGGCTCTGGACCAACACATGAACGACAACGGCGTGGCGCTCGACATCCCCATGGTCGAGAAAATCGTCGAATATGACACCCGGCGCCGGCAGGAGCTCCAGGAAGAAGCCCAGGAGCTCACCGGGCTGAAAAACCCAAACAGCCTGGCCCAGCTGAAGCGCTGGCTCGCAGAGCAGGGCGTGGAGATGACCAGCGTCACCAAGGACACCATCACCGAAGCGCTGCGAGATCCGGATCTTCCGGACATCGTCCGGAGAGTGCTGGAGATCCGCACCGCCCTGGGCAAGACCAGCGTGGCCAAGTACAGCACGATGCTGGTGGCGCACTGCCAGGATCACCGGCTGCGAGGCATCCTTCAGTTCTACGGCGCCAACCGCTCCGGACGCTGGGCCGGCCGTCTGGTGCAGACGCACAACCTGGCCAAGAACACGCTGCCGGATCTGGCCCTGGCCCGCGAGCTGGCAGCCGGGGGAGACTTCGAGACCATGGGCACGCTGTTCGGAGAGACGGCCTTCGTCTTCTCCGAGCTGATCCGGACGGCCTTCATCCCATCAGAGGGCTGCCGCTTCGTGGTCTCTGACTTCTCAGCCATCGAGGCCCGAGTGCTGGCGTGGATCGCCGGCGAGGAATGGACCCTGGAGGCTTTCCGGCAGGGCAAGGACATCTATTGCGAGACCGCCTCCATGATGTACCACGTGCCCGTGGAAAAGCACGGAGCCAACAGCCACCTCCGCCAAAAGGGAAAAGTCGCAGTCCTGGCCTGCGGCTACCAAGGCGGCGTCGGCGCCATGAAGCGCATGGACAAAGGTGGCACCATCCCGGAGGACGAGCTCCAGAGCGTCGTGGACCAGTGGCGGGGGGCCAACCCCAGCGTGGTGAAGCTCTGGCGCAACTGCGAGATGGCGGCCAGGACAGTCATCGAAGAGCACCGCACCGTCCGGCTGAAGAACGGCATCGCCTTCGGCTACATCAACGGCAACCTGTTCATCAAGCTGCCCAGCGGCCGGAAGCTCTGCTACTGGAACACCCACCTGAAGATGGACCCGAGGGACGGCCGCGAGCACATTGTCTACATGGGAGTCAATCAGGAAACCAAGCAATGGGGAGAGACTGAGACCTACGGCGGCAAGCTGGTCGAGAACATCACCCAAGCCATCGCCAGAGACTGCCTGGCCATATCCATGCAGAGGGTCGCAGCTCTGGGCTATAACATCGTGATGCACGTCCATGACGAAATGATCGTTGACGTGCCAATCGAAGACACTGACGCGCTGGAGCGGATCAACGCCTGCATGGGCGAGGCGATCCCCTGGGCGCCCGGTTTACCATTACGGGGCGACGGCTACGAGACCCCGTTCTACATGAAAGACTAAGGAGGACACACAAATGAAAATTAACCGCACCATGACCGTCGAAACCAACGAGATCCAGATCGGCGACCGCATCCAGGTCGGCCACTATACCGCCACCTGCCAGGCTCTGCCTGGCGAAGGCCTGGCTCTTTTCCTTCTGGACCAGTATCTCGACAAGGCCATGCAGATGAACAAGAAGAACACCAACAAGGGCGGCTACCAGGAGAGCGATCTCCGCGAGGAGCTCAACAGCGAGAAGATTCTGAAGGACTTCACTGGTCTGGAGCTGGCGCCCTTCGACAACGGCGATCTGCTCCGTCTGCCGTTCTACGGCGAGATGTTCGGGCACGATGGCTGGTACAACTCCGGCGCCGCGGAGCCTGACGACTGCGAGCAGTGGCCTCTGATGAAGGAACGCGCCAACCGCGTCGCCGAACGCAAGGGCGAGAGCTACGAGTGGGGATGGCTCCAGAACAAGTACGTCCAGTCGGCGACGAATTTCTGCCGTGTCAGCTTCATCGGTGGTGCCGCCGCCTGGGCCGCCTCGAACTCCCTCGGCGTCCGCCCGGCTTTCCTGATCAAGTTATCGTAAATCCCGGGGGCCTCGTGCCCCCGACATAAACCATCTACAAGCAAGGAGGACAGCGATGGAGCCTATCACTATACGCTGGGAGACCGGCTACATGACCATCAACCCGGACGCCTTTTTCCCAACAAGCACAGCCAGGATCCGGAAGCTCCTCCGGGTGGTCGCCCTGGACTTTGAGCATCAGGACGTCATCCGGATGCAGCTGGCCGGGGCCTGCGAGAGCCGAGCCCAGGAGATCCTGGACGGCCGCAAGAGCCTCGCCAACGAGGCAGTAAACCACCATCAAAAAGCAGCGGACCTGGAGCCGCAGATCGAGACGGCCAAGCGCCGGATCACCGCCCTCCGGGCCTGCATCGAAGAGCAGCCAAAGAGGGCCCGCCAGCTGGGATACCCTGAACGGCTGCACGAGGAACGGGAACAGCTGAAGAAGCTGACCGCCGAGCGCTCCGGAGCCCTCTCAGCCTTCCGGAAGAAAAAGCGCGAGTTCGAGGCCGCTGAGGCCACGGCTGAAAAATTAAGACAGAACGCGGAGGTGCTGAGACCATGACCAACACAGCGGAAAAACTCACCCTGCCCCTGTTCATGGTCAAGTACAACGGCGACCTCCTGATCTCGACCGGCCGCAGCCGCTTCGAGACCTCCTGGAAGAACAAGACCATGAGCTGGGCGGCTCTCCTGAATAAGCTCTCCCGCTCCATGGAGACCACAGAGACCCACGCCGAGTACATGAAGATGAGCAAGGAGCAGCAGGACAAGATCAAGGACATCGGCGGCTTCGTCGGCGGTCATCTGAGGGATGGCCGCCGCAAGACCGGCTACGTCACGGCCCGCCAGCTGCTCACCCTCGACCTGGACTTCCCTCCGGCCGAGTTCTGGGACAATATCATCGACAACCTGGAGATCGACAACGCCCTGGCGGTCTACTCCACACATAAGCACACCAAGGCGAAGCCCCGCTACCGTCTGATCATGCCCCTCGACAGAGAGGTCACGCCGGACGAGTACGAGGCCATCGCCCGCAAGATCGCCGAGAAGATCGGCATCGACTACTTTGACGACTCCACCTTCCAGCCGACCCGTCTGATGTACTGGCCGAGCCATAGCGTGGACGTCGAGCCCTTCTTCCAATACTACGACGCCCCCTTCCTGGCAGCTGACTCCATCCTGGCAGAGTACCCGGACTGGACCGACACCAGCTACTGGCCGGAGTCCTCGCGCATGGCCGGGATCCGGAAGCGCCAGGCAGACAAACAAGGCGATCCGCTGGCCAAGAAGGGCATCGTGGGCGCCTTCTGCCGCACTTATACGATCACCCAGGCCATCGCCAAGTTCCTGCCGGACGTCTACACCCAGACGGCCAAAGAGGACCGCTACACCTACGCAGCCGGCTCAACGGCTGCCGGCCTCGTGGTCTATGACGGCGACGTCTTCGCCTATTCAAACCACAGCACCGACCCCGCCGGCGGCCAGCTCTGCAACGCCTTCGACCTGGTCCGCATCCACAAGTTCGGCCACCTGGATGATGGCCACGAGGACAAGCCGATCACGCAGCTCCCAAGCGACAAGGCCATGCGCGAATGGGCCAGCGAAGATCCGGGCGTGAGTCTGACGCTCGCGAACGATACCCAAGGGCGAGCGGTGCTCGAATTTGAGAACGTACCGCTCCCGGATGACATCGACGACAGCTGGAAGACGAAGCTGGTCCGAGGCGAGAATGGCGACGTCAAGCCGCTGATCACCAACGCCGTGCTGATCCTGGAGAACGAGCCCGCCCTTCAAGGGATCCGCTACAACGAGCTGAGCAACGGCGTCGAGGTCAAGGGCAAACTGCCCTGGCCGCGCCCGAACAAATACTGGAGAGACGTGGACGACGCCCATCTCTACACCTGGGTGGCGGACACCTACGGCGTCCAGTTCCCGGAGAGCCGCTTCAGCAAGGCGCTCTCCACGGTCGCAGACAAGCGACGCTTCAATCCTCTGCGGGAATACCTCCAGCAGCTCCCCGAGTGGGACAACGCGCCGAGAGTGGACACGCTGCTGGTCGATTACCTGGGCGCCAAGGACTCGGCCTACACCCGGGCCGTCACCCGCAAGACTCTGATCGGAGCCGTCCAGCGCGTGCTGCAGCCTGGCTGCAAGTTCGACACCGTCCTCGTCCTGGACGGCAAGCCCGGCATCGGCAAGAGCACCCTGCTCCGGAAGCTGGGTGGAAAATGGTTTAGTGACTCCCTCAGCCTGGCCGACACCAGGGACAAGACCGCAGCCGAGAAGCTCCAGGGCGTCTGGATCATGGAGATCGGCGAGATGCAGGGCACCCGCAAGGCCGACGTCGATGTGATGAAGGGCTTCATCAGCCGCCAGGTGGACGAGTACCGCGCAGCTTATGGCCGCGTCGTGGAGCGCCACCCGAGGACGGCCATCATCTGCGGCACCACCAACAGCACCGGCGGCTTCCTGAGAGACACCACCGGCAACCGGCGCTTCTGGCCTGTCACCGTCAACGGGGGCGGCCCCCTCAGCGTCTGGGAGATGACCGAGGAGACCCGCGCCCAGATCTGGGCTGAGGCCATGGTCTACGTGGCCGAGGGCGAGACGTCCTACCTGGACGCCGCGATGGAGCTGGAAGCGACCAAGGCCCAGCAGGCAGCGCTCATGTACGACGAGCGCGAGGGCGACGTCATCGACTACCTGGAGACCCTGCTGCCGGCAGACTGGGAGGACTGGGATCTGATGCAGCGCGTGGACTACTTCCAGCAGCGTGATGTCCTGGACGCCACAAAGCAGACGGGCACCGTGCGGAGGACCAAGGTCAGCGTGATGGAGATCTTTTGCGAGTGCTTCGGAAGGGCCAAGCACTACTGGACCCGCAAGGACGGCGACGAGATCGTGGCCATCATGGCGAGGATCCCGGGCTGGGAAAGACCCGCAAATGCCACCATGCGAAGCAAAGCATACGGCAAGCAGCGCGTGTTCGTCCGGAGTGGTAACGAGTAACGAAGGCCCCTGGCGGCTGTTGTTCCTCGTTACCACCACCGACGACGGGCAGAGGGTAACGGGCGGACGTTGTTCCGCCGTCTGTTCCCTCAATCGTTACCACCTAAAACCCAGCAACTGCAAGAAAGAACAGGCAAAGGGTAACGAGGTAACGAGCTTTTTATATAGATTATTAAAAATAACCCCTACACACATGAAAACAGGCCCCCCGCGAGGACATATACGCGCATTATAGGAAAAATTCGGGGCCTCGTTCCAATAGGAGAACCCTCATGAAAAGACGAGAGCGAGATATTGAAAGCGGCCTGCGGAGGCAGGTCGAGAAAATGGGCGGCAAGTTTATGAAGTTCACAAGCCCCGGGAACGACGGCGTGCCCGACCGGATCGCTATCCTACCGGGTGGCCGGGTATGGTTTGTAGAGCTGAAGCGCGAAGGCGAAAAGCCCACAGCCGTCCAGAAGTGGCAGCTGGAGCAGCTACGAAAGATGGGCTGCAACGTGGCGCTGATCACCGGCAAGCAGGAGGCCATCGACTGGTGCATGGCCCGATGGGCTGACAAAGAGCAGCTGGAGCATGAGGCGGAGGAGTACGCCGAGGAGATGGCACGGATCGAGGCGGAGGAAGCAGAAGCCAGAGCCGCCAGGGAATGAGGTGATCGGCTGATGAAGTACACCCCCCACGACTACCAAACAAGGGCCACCAACTTCATCCTGGAGCACCCGAAGGCCGGGATGCTGCTGGAGATGGGCCTGGGCAAGACCGTCATTACCATGACCGCCATCGACATCCTGATCAACGAGATGTTCGAGGTGGATCGCGTCCTGGTCATCGCGCCGAAGCGAGTGGCCGAGGACACCTGGACACGAGAGCACGCCAAGTGGGACCACCTCCGCCACCTTCGCGTCAGCAAGGTGCTGGGATCACCGGAGCAGCGGCGCCGGGCGCTGGTCACGGACGCCGACATCTACGTCATCGGCCGCGACAATGTGGTCTGGCTGGTGGATCTCTACCAGAAGCTGAAGACCGGCTGGCCCTTCGACATGATTGTGATCGACGAGCTCTCCAGCTTCAAAAACCCCCAGGCCAAACGCTTCCGGGCTCTCCGGAAGGTCATGCCGAAGGTGAGCAGGGTCGTCGGTCTGACCGGCACTCCTTCTGCCAACGGTCTCATGGACCTCTGGGCTGAGATCTACCTGCTGGACCGTGGCGAACGCCTGGGCCAGACGCTGGGCGCCTACCGCGAGAAATACTTCCGGCCGGGAGCCCGGAACGGTTACATCGTCTTCAAGTGGGAGCCCCTTCGGGGAGCCAGGGAGAAGATCGAAGCCGCCATCAGCGACATCTGCATCAGCATGAGCGCGGCCGACTACCTGAAGCTGCCGAAGCGGATCGACAACCGGATCCCGGTCAAGCTGAGCCCCCAGGAGATGAAGCAGTACAAGACCATGGAGGCCGAGCAGCTGCTTCACATCGACGACGAGGACGTGGTCGCCCTGAACGCGGCCGCCGTGATGACCAAGCTCCTACAGATTGCCAACGGCAGCGTCTACTCCCACGAGGGCAATGTCGTCCGGCTGCATAATGCAAAGCTGGAGGCGCTGCTGGAGATTATCGACACCACCGACAGCCCTGTCCTGGTATTTTACAGCTACAAGCACGACCTGGACGCTATCCGGGCGGCGATCCCCGAGGCCCGGACTTTGGACGGCCCGGAGGACATCGCAGAGTGGAACGCCGGCGAGGTCCAGGTGCTCCTGGCGCATCCGGCCAGTGTGGGCTACGGCCTCAATCTCCAGGAGGGCGGCCATGTGATCGTGTGGTACGGCCTCACCTGGAGCCTGGAACTCTACCAGCAGGCCAACGCCCGCCTCTATCGGCAGGGCCAGGAGAAGCCGGTGATCATCCACCACCTGATCGCAGAGGGCACCGTGGACGAGCAGGTCATGGATGCCCTGGAGGCAAAGGACACCAGTCAGGCGGCCTTGATGGCAGCACTGAAAGAAAGGAGAAATAAATGAGCGACCCGAGGAGAAACGCGGAGGGCTATCTCGATGTGACAGCCTATCTCGGCACCAAAAACGTCATACAAGAAGAAAACGAGGCCGAGCGAAAGAACAAGGACCTGATCCACACCTTCCGCCTTTTGGCTGACATGGCTGGATTTGAAATAGTCGGCCGCATCACGATAAAACACAAAAAGACAGGGAGGATTTTCAGATGATCGGATATTTAAGCGGTCCCATTACGGGCCATAAAGACTACCGGCGTCAGTTTGCGAAGGCTGCCGCCGCGCTGAAGGAGATGGGCTACAATGTCATTAACCCTGCGGCGATTGATGACGCCATTCCCGTCGAGTGCATGAGCTACGAGGAAATCATGCGGATCGACCTGGAGCTCCTGTCCACTGCTGACTACCTGGTGCAGCTTCCCGGCTGGGAGCGATCCATCGGCGCCAGTCGCGAGCTGGGCTTCGCCCTGGGCACCGACAAGATCATCGTCAGCCTGGAGCAGCTTCTCACGAAGGAGGTGACGCTGTCATGACTTTAGACGAGACCTATGACTTCCTGATGCAGATCCGCCGCAAGGAGATCATCATCAGACGGAAAGAGACCCAGCGGGACGAGCTGAGGGCCTGCCTGCTGCCTGGCGCCATCCGCTATGACCGTGACAGGGTCCAGAGCACTCCGACCGATAAGATGGCCGACGTCATCGTCAGAGTGGACGAGCTGGACCGAGAGATCGAACAGCTCCGGCGTGAGAAGGCCTCCCTGGTCATCGAGATCAGCGACGCCATTGAGACGCTGGAGGACGACTACGAGAGAACCGTGCTGACCGAGTTCTACATAGCACGGGCGTCGATGACCGAGGTGGCTGACGCCATCAACTACAGCGTCCGCAGGGCGTATCATTTCAGGAAGATGGGCGTCACCCATCTGGGGGAGGTTTTAGGATGATCAAACTGTTAAAAGGCAACTGTCTCGACCTTCTGCGGCAGCTGGAGCCCGGCTGCGCGGATCTCGTTCTGATAGATCCGCCATATTCCAGCGGCGGCCTGTTTGCCGGCGACCGCAAACAGGACACCCGCGTCAAGTACACCGACGCCGACTTCAACGGTGCGGCACGCTTCCCCAGCTTCTCCGGTGACAACATGGACCAGCACAGCTTCATCCAGTTTATGACCCATGTCAGCATGGAGCTCAGAGAGTTGACCAAGGAAGGCGGCACCATCGCCGCCTTCATCGACTGGCGAAACCTTCCGGCCATGACGGACGCGATCCAGATGGCCGGCTGGGTATGGCGTGGGGTCATTGTCTGGGACAAGGGCATCAGCCGAAACATCCCCGGCCGCTTTCGTAACGACTGCGAGTACATCGTCTGGGGCACCAACGGCCGGAAAGAGGTGGACTGGAAGGCAGCCAAGGGCGCCAAGGCCATGCCAGGCATCTATCACATCAACGGCGTCAACACCAAGCAGAAGCACCACCAGACGGAGAAGCCCGTGGAGCTCCTGAAGGCCCTGATCCAGATCTGTCCAAGGGGGGGACCGTGGTGGACTGCTTCATGGGATCCGGCAGCACGGGCGTCGCTTGCGTCCAGGAGGGCCGGAACTTCATCGGCATCGAGCTGGGCGACCAATACTTCGACACGGCCACCAAGCGCATCCAGGAGGCCGAGGACGAACTACTGAACGACTTTTAGAAAGTCGGCGAACATTGCAAACCAGAACGTGTTATACTGGTAAAGTGGACGAATGAGAGCAGGACCGAAAGGGCCTGCTCTTTTCCGTTTATCGAAACGACGAATAGGAGGCGGCGAGACCATGCCAAAAGCAAGGAACTCGAAAGTGGACGAGGCCCTTGCATTGTATCGGCAGGGCCTTAAACTCATAGAAATCTCCCGGAAGCTGGACATCCCGGAGGGGACTGTCCGCCGATGGAAATGCACCTACAAATGGGACGCCCCCGAAGAAACCGAGCGCTCGCAACCTAAAAAACCGAACGCTCGCAAACGAGGAGGGCAGCCTGGTAACAAGAACGCCACCGGGCCACCCGGTAACAAGAACGCCGAGAAGTTCGGCTTCCTGTCCAAGTATCTCCCAGAGGAGACACTGGAACTGCTGCACCTGACAGCGGGCTCCTCCCCTCTGGATCTTCTCTGGACCCAGATCCAGCTGGCCTACGCTGCCATCATCCGGGCCCAGAAGATCGCCTATGTCAAAGACGCTGAAGACAAGACCATCGAGAAGATCGAGGACCGCAGCGGCGCCGAGTCATGGGGCGAGAAATGGGAAGTCCAGCAGGCCTGGGACAAGCAGGCCAACTTTATGAAAGCACAGGCACGCGCTCAGAGTGAGCTCCGGGGTCTGATTAAGCAATACGACGAGATGCTGCACAAGGACTGGGACGCAGCTACAGAGGAGCAGAAAGCTCGCCTTCATCTGCTGAAGGCTAAGCTGAACGACGGCTCCGATGACGCCGGGAAGGTGGTGATCATCAATGACACGCACGACCCGCATCAGTGACCTGATCATCCCGAAGTTCTGGCCGGCCTTCAATGATCGAGAGCACACGCACAAGATCCTGACCTCTGGGCGAGCCGGCACCAAGTCCTCAGAGGCTGCCATCGAGGTCGTGTATAAGATCGTCAGCGAGGAAGACTGCTCCGCCGTGGTCATCCGGAAGCGCCATAACAAGCTCCGGAAAACGGTCTATAAAGAAATCAAGCGAGCCATCAAGCGCCTGGGGCTGCCAGAGAGCCTGTTCAAGATCACGGTCAGCCCCATGGAAATCACATACAAGCCAAACGGCAACACCATCTACTTCACCGGATCCGACAGTATTGACGACACCAAGGGCATCATCGACGAGAGCAAGCCCATCAAGATCGTGCTGCTGGATGAGGTCAGCGAGTTCTTCACAGACGGCGAAGGCGAGGACGAGCTCCAGAACATCGAGGCGACCTTTATCAGAGGCAACGCCGAAGGCTTCCAGATGCTCTACCTCTACAACCCGCCGAAGAACCCCAACGCCCCCGTGGTGGTCTGGTGCCGGAAGATGGAGAAGCGCCCGGACTGCATCCACGTCCATGTGGACTACCGGGACGTGCCTCCTGAGTGGCTGGGCGCCAAGCTGATCGAGGCGGCTGAGATCCTCCACGAAGTGGATGAGCGCCAGTGGAGATGGCTCTGGCTCGGTCTCAGCATCGGCGTGGACGAGCTTATTTACTATATGTTCGGCGATGCTGCCATCCAGCGCCCGAGCCGCGACCACTACCGGATCATCGGCATCGGCGTGGACTATGGCCAGCAGAACGCCACAACATACCAGGCGGCCGGCCTGAATGAGTACGAGCACAAGCTGGACGGCCTGGCGGAATACTACCACAGCGGCCGGGAGACCGGAACGCAGAAAAGCCCCAGCGAGTACGCCGGGGACTTCGTCAAGTTTTTGAGCCTGCTGCATGAAACCTACTCATGCAGCTATTTTTATACCTTCATCGACCCCTCGGCCCGTGGCCTGATGGAGGAGATCAAGCGGGCCACCAGGGGCATCGGTTACAACGTGTTGATCCGCGACGCCGAGAACGACGTGGCGCTGGGAATCTCCCGAGTGCAAAAGCTCCTGACCTTCAAGATGATGACCGTGTCGCCAGACCAGGAGAACGCCGTCCGGGAGTTCGGTCTCTATGAGTACGACAAGAAAAGCATCGAGAGGGGCCGCGAGGAGCCCGTGAAGCAGGACGACCATGGTATGGACGCCATCCGCTACCTGGTCATGGGAATGTGGTCGAAAATCAAGAACTACCTGCCCGTTAGGGACAAAGAGGAGGAGCCGGAAGGAGCCATAAAATGAACATTTTCGAGTATTTCAAAAAGAAGGGCATCGACACCATCGACAGCTCCTTCTACAGCAAGATCGCCATGTGGGACAGCTGGTACAGGGCGAACGTCAAGCGCTTCCACCAGTACCGTGTCTACCACGGCACCGGGCAGTATGAGCGCTGCCATCGCAAGAGCCTGGGCATGGCGAAGAAGATCTGCGAGGACATCAGCGACCTGCTGCTGAACGAGCGCGTCACCATCACCATCAAGGACGAGACCACGGCCAAGTTCGTCCGCAGCGTTCTCGATGCTGCGAACTTCACCGTGCAGGGCAACGAGTACCAGGAGCGCAAGGCTGCCTGTGGCACCGTGGCCTATGTCCCGTATCTGACCAACATGGAAGTGACCGAAGACGGCAGCGTCCTGAGTGCTGACATCAAGCTGGACTATGTGGTGGCCAAGAACATCTACCCCACAGCCTGGGAGAACTCCAGGATCACCGAGGTCATCTTCGCATTTCCGAAGACCTACAAGCGCAAGAAGTACGTCCAGCTCCAACACCATAAGCTGGAGCCCTGGCAGGACAAGGATGGCAACGATCTCGGCTATCAGTACGTCATCGAGAACAGCGTCGTGGAGTGTTCCTCCGGCGCTGGTCGAGATCTGATGCCTGCCGAGTGGAACGCGATCCCGTACTTCGAGGGCCTGGCTGCCAGAGTCGAGACCGGCTCCAATCAGCCCCAGTTCATCATCGACAAGCTGAACATCGCGAACAATGTGGACGAGGACGACACCAACCCGATGGGCGTGGCGCTTTTCGCCAACAGCATCGACGTCCTGGCCAAGATCGACCTGGAGTACGACAGCTACGCCAACGAGTTCACCCTCGGTCGCAAGCGCATTTTCGTGGCGCCTGAGTTGCTGACCGACGCCAACGGCTCCCAGGTATTCGATCCCGACGACAGTGTATTCTATACGCTGCCGGAGGACTACTTCAAGAACACCAAGGAGGCGCTGCACGAGGTCAACATGGAGCTGAGGACCGAGCAGCACGAGCAGGCCATCAACAACGATCTGAATCTGCTCTCCTTCAAGTGCGGCTTCGGCACCCAATACTACCGCTTCGAGCGTGGCACGGTCGCGACGGCCACCCAGGTCATCAGCGAAAACTCCGATATGTACCGCACGATCCGCAAGCATGAGATCATCCTCCAGGACGTTCTCACCGACCTGATCCGCACGATCATCCGCCTGGGTAAGACTGCCAACGTGTCCGGCCTGGCGGAGAACACCGACATCGTGATCGACTTCGACGACTCCATCATCGAAGACAAGCAGACGGAAAGAGCCGAGGACCGCAAGGACGTCGCCATGGGCGCCATGGGCCTGCCGGAGTACCGCGCGAAATGGTACGGCGAGACGGAGGAAGTCGCAGCCAGTAAGCTGCCTGACCAGTCCGCCGGCGTTCTGATGTAGTGGATCAGAGCTACCACGACCTACTGGCTGCCGGCGTCGAGAAGCGCTTCCGGGACCTGGAGATGGCGATCATGGACGACATCATCCGCCGGATCCGGAAGGCCGGCACAATAACCGACTCGGCCGACTGGCAGATCCAGCGCCTCATCATCCTGGGCAACAGCACCCAGGACATTGAGGACCTGATTCGGAAGGCCGTGGACGGAAACGAGGAAGAAGTCCGCCGGCTCTACGCTGAGGTCATCGAGCGGGAATATACCCGCGACCGCAGCCTCTACGAGCAGATCGGCAAGGAGTTCATCCCCTACGAGCAAAACCCCGAGCTCCAGCAGCTGACCGACGCCCTGGTGCATCAGTCCAGCGAGGAGCTCTACAACATCACCAGGAGCACCGGCTTCATGCTGGACAACGGCCACGGCGGGAAAGTCTTCACGCCCCTGGCTGACGTCTACAATGGCTACCTGGACGACGCCATCACCGGCATGGCCAACGGCGCCTACGACTACAACACGCTGGTCCGCCGCATGGTCAGCCAGATGACAGCCTCCGGGCTCCGGACCGACCACCCCTTCAGCGATGGCGGCAGCGACTACGGCGTGGACTACGCCAGCGGCTGGCACAATCGCGTGGACGTGGCCGCCCGCCGTGCTCTGCTCACTGGCTTCGGCCAGCTCACCGGTCACGTCACGGATCTGAACGCCCAGCGGCTGGGGACCGACTACTTCGAGGTCACATGGCACGCCGGAGCTCGTCCGGATCACGCTGCATGGCAGGGCAAGGTCTACACCAAGGAGCAGCTGACAACCAAGTGCGGCCTGGGCACCGGCCCGGGCCTGCTGGGCTGGAACTGCCGCCACACCTACTATCCCTTCATCCCCGGAGTGAGCGAGCGGCTCTACACCGACGAATGGCTGGAGGAGCAGAACGCCAGGGAAAACACTCCGCGCCGCTTCCGTGGCAAGGAGTACACCACCTACGAGGCCACTCAGAAGCAGAGGCAGATGGAAACAGCTATGCGGGCCCGGCGTGAGCAGGTGCAGCTCCTTCGTGCTGGAGGGGCTGACAAGGAAGACATCACCATCGCCCGGTGCAAGTACCAGGCCCAGCTGGAGCAGTACCGCAGCTTCTCGAAGGCGATGGGCCTGGAGGAGCAGACGGAGCGCATCTACACGGGACGCACCACGGGCAGAATTTCACCGAGCCCGCAGGTCTACGCGCAATGGCAGGCCGAGCAGGCAGCCAAAGCGGCCAACCGTGCGAAAGAACGCGCCGAGAAGCAACGCAGAGCGGCCCAGGACGCAGCTCAGAAGGGAGCAAGCACATGATCCGGATAAACGTCAAGGACACCGGGATCACCGTCTCAGGGCACGCACAGCGACTCCCTGGGGCGTCTCCCGGGCATAACATTATTTGCGCCGGCGTCTCGGCGCTGACCCTCACACTGATCGAGGGGCTGCGCGAGGTGGCGGGCATCGAGATCCAGGAGAGCGTCAGACCGGGCAGCACTGTCATCAGCTGGCCGGATCTGAATGAGATCGGCCGGGCGCTGGTCCGCACTTATGTCCTGGGCCTGGAAGGCATCCGGGACAGCTATGGAGAAATAACGATAATTTGAGCGCCGCGAGGCGCTTTTATTATGAGCAGACGCCGGGCTCTGAGCCGGCGGGAATGTTCACGACACATTACAAAAACGGAGGAATGACCCAATGAAAAAGTATTTTAACCTTCAGCTCTTTGACAACGGCGGCGAGGGCGGCTCTGGCGGAGGCCAGGGTGGAAACGCTGGGGACGGCAACGGCAGCCAGGGAAATGCCGGGAATAATGGAGGCACCGGAGGCTACAGCTTCCAGCAGGCCGAGGAGATCGCCCAGGCTCGTGCAGAACGCGCCGAGAAGGCCGCTCTCAGCTCCTACTTCAAGCAGCAGGGCATGAGCGAGGAGGAAATCAACCAGGCGATCAAGGACTTCAAGGCCAACCGAGAGAAGCAGCGCCCCAATGTGGACGCCATCACGAGAGAGCGCGATGACGCGCTCGCAGAACTGGCTCAGATGAAGAACAGCCAGACTCTCGCCCAGAAGGGCGTCCGTGCCGAGGACACTGACTACGTCATGTTCAAGATCGCGGCCCTGATGAAAGAGGACAGCAAGCTCGACTTCGAGAAGGCCGCTACCAAGTTCCTGAAAGAAAACCCCCGCTTTGCTACCAGCGGCAGCGGGTCCTACCGCGTGAAGACCGGCACGGAAAGTTCCGGTGCGGGCAGCTCTGGAAACCAGAACAGCAACGACTTCATCAACGCTGCCATCCGCAGAAAAGCGGGCCGCAACTAACAAAATTATGGAGGAATAACCACATGAAAAAGTATTTTAATCTTCAGCTTTTTGAGACCGACGCCCAGATCATTGACAGATCTGGCGCCGAGTCTCTGATCCCCGAGGACCGTGCTGCGGAAATCATCCAGGGCGCCATCGCTCAGTCCGCTGTCCTCTCCATGGGCCGCCGTCTGGCCAATATGACTGCAGCCCAGACCCGTCTCCCTGTTCTGGATGCTCTGCCTATCGCCTACTTCGTGAACGGCGACACCGGTCAGAAGAAGACCACCAGACAGGCATGGGACAAGAAGACCATCATCGCTGAGGAGATCGCGGTCATCGTTCCCATCCCCGAGGCAGTTCTGGACGACGCTGACTACGACATCTGGGGCGAGGTCCGTCCTCGTATCCAGGAGGCTTTTGGCCAGGTCATCGACGCCGCCATCCTGTTCGGCACTGACAAGCCTGCAACCTGGCGTGAGGGTCTGGTGCCTTCCGCTACTACTGCCGGCGCGGTGAAGCAGATCTCTGCTGATCTCTACACTGACCTGCTCGGCGAGGGCGGCATCATCTCCAAGGTGGAGGAGTCCGGCTACTTCGTGTCCGGCCATGTGGCCGACATCGGTATGCGTGCTAAGCTGCGCGGCCTGAAGGATGGCAACGAGCGTCCTCTGTTCCTGAACTCCATGCAGCAGGCTGGCAACTATACCCTGGACGGCTCCGCCATCCAGTTCCCTCGCAATGGCGCCTTCGACAAGACCAAGGCCCACATGATCTCCGGCGACTTCTCTCAGCTGGTGTACTCCATCCGCCAGGACATCACCTTCAAGCTGTTCACTGAGGGCGTCGTGCAGAACACTGACGGCACCATCGCCTACAACCTGATGCAGAACGACATGGTGGCCCTTCGTGCTGTCATGCGTCTGGGCTGGGAGATCCCGAACCCTGTCAACGCCATGGCCAAGGAAAAGGCGAAGCGTTTCCCGTTCGCCGTGCTGACCCCCACCAATGTCTAAGTAAAGGAGGTGCAGCCTGATGTACGTCTCCTATGATTTTTACAAGCAGACCTTCGGGGGCACGATCCCCGAGGCTGACTTCTCCAAAGTCGAGGCCAAGGCGGAGGCGGTCATCGGCTACCTGACCTATATCAACGGGGACATCTTCGCCAAAGAGGACAACCGCGTGAAGCTCGCGGTCTGCGCTGCGGCGGAGGTCGTCCATTATCACAACAACCAGGCCAGCGCAAACGGCAACCAGGCTGCAGGTGTGAAAAGCGAAACCAACGACGGCTACTCCGTGACCTACATCACAGAGGGCCAGGACGGCCAGACCGCTGAGGAGCTACTCCGCAAGAAGATCCTCGAAGCGGCCCGCGTCTACCTGCTGCCGACCGGATGGCTGAGCCGATCCCTGAAGGGAGGCTGCCGCCATGTATGTGCAGACTGCGATAACAGTCTTTAATAAACGCCTGGGCGCTGATCGGCGCGAGGTCTACTTCCCGACCTGCATCCGCAGCGCGTCCTTCCTGGAGAACAAGAGCTCCGGCCACTCTACGGACGGAGCTCACTCCCAGAGCCTCGCCTACAAGTTGAGGATCCCGCTGGGAGCGAAGATCCAGGACGGCCGGAGCTATGTCCCGGCGGATAAGTTCCGCCAGCTGGACGAGGATGCAGCTGCCAAGGCGTGGACGCTCCAGACCGGCGACTATGTGCTGCCTATGGCGACCGAGCTGACGGCTCCGGTCGATCAGAAGCAGATGGAGGCGCTCGGCCATCTGATTTACGTCAAGGAGTACGCGGACAACACCATCAGAGGCTCGGTCGCCGTGAAGCACTGGCGGATCGGAGGCGAATAATGGCGTTTAAACCCATCACTAACCCCAGAGGTGCCATCATCCGGGGAAAGAACGGCAAGGCCGAGCTGATCTGGAACGCCGGCTGCGCCCCGAGAATGAACGAAATGCTCAGCAAGAAGCAGGAGATCATCGACAGTGAAGTGCTCAGGCTCTGCGCTCCGATGGTTCCTAAACGCACCGGCGCCCTGGAACGATCCGGCACGCTGGGCACCGTCATCGGCTCCGGCGAGGTGCAGTACATCGCGCCATACGCCCGCCGGCAGTATTACAACACCAGCCCGACCCGCAGCTACGACTCCAGGCGTGGCGGTATGTGGTTTGAGCGAATGAAAACCGCACACAGGACGCAGATCCTGAAGCTGGTCAACAAGTAAAGGAGGTCCGACATGGTCAAATCAATCATCGAGGGCGTCGCTGACTTCTTCAAGGACTGCCCTCTCCTCAATGCCGGAGTGTTCCGCGTGGACGCCCTGGGAGACGAGCCGCAGGAGTACACCATCGAGACGGGGATCTTCAACCCGATCATCGAGACATACATCGACGGCAGCTCTGACCGGCGCTACCAGTTCAACTTCGGCAGCCGGGAGTATTACAGCATGGACCGGCTCCAGAACATCGCCAACAGCACCTTCTACGAGGACTTCGCCAACTGGGTCGAAGCTCAGGAAGCTGCCGGCAATTTTCCGGAGCTGCCGGAAGGTATGCACCCGGAACAGCTCAGCGTGCTCTCGTCTGGCTATATGTTCGACGAGTCCATGAGGAATGCACGCTACCAGATCCAGTTAGAACTCATCTATCACAAGGAGGCATAAGCACATGAAAAAGATCAACCTTCAGCTCTTTGACGAGAGCCGTGCTGCCCTGCTCCGCAATGCCATCGCGGACTATGCCGAGATCGACGGCACCTACGAGCTCATGGGCACCGGCTTCACCACTCTGGACGAGAGCCCCAACGCACAGACCGACAGCGAAACCTACATCAACGAGAGTACCGCGTCCACCGACATCACCGGCTACGAGACGGAGTTCTCCTATGAGTCCCGTCTGATCCCTTCCCAGAAGGCGATCTACAAGCTCTGGAAGATGGGCCGCGACCATGCGACCGGCACTGACGCCCAGCTGAAGTACGTCCGCGTCGAACTGTTCAACCCCATCGGCGAAGCTACTGAGGCCGCTGCCGAGTTCACCGCCCGCCTGTTCACTGTGGCCAATGAGGTCAGCGACAACTCCGGAGCAGGCGGCGAGAAGATCAGCGTCTCCGGCACGCTTCACGCGGTCGGCGATCCTATCCAGGGCAAGTTTGACACCGTGAGCAAGAAGTTCACGGCGGGCACTTTCGCCGGTAAGTACGACGCCCCCGTCGCGTAAACAAGTAAACACTGGCTCCGTACTACTGGCCCAGCGAGGGCAGTGAGCGACCAGGCACCAGCGGGCGCAACGGTGCAGCCTGCTGGCGCTCTTTTTATAGCACCGACCAGAGGAGGACAACAGAATAATGGAATTGATTATTAACGACGTGAAACTCGAAGGCGATCTGATGGACGCGGACTTCATGGAGAAGTTCGAGCAGTCCATGATCAAAATGCGCGACACGGCTCAGGCCAAAAAGCGCGAGAACTTCCCGACCGCTGCGGCCAACTACCGCGCCCAGTGTGAGGTGGTCAATGTGTGCTTTGACGAGATTTTCGGCGCCGGGACGGCCGACAGGCTCTTCCACGGCAAGATGAACGTCATGGAGCACCTGAAGGCCATCGAGAAGGTCAGCGAGTGGGCTGCCAGTGAGCGGAAGACGCTCAACGACTTCACCAACCGCTACACCCAGCGCCAGCAGGCTGCCACCCGGCAGATGCAGACCGCGCAGTTCGTCTCCCAGCAGCACGGTCACGGCAAGGGTAAAAGACACTGAACCTTCTGATCGACGGCCTGCCTGAGGAGGTCGAGATCGCGGGCCAGCTGGTCCCGATCACCACGGACTTCCGCACGGGGATCCTGTTCGAGGAAGTCCTGCAAGACGGCCAGCTCGATGACCTGGAGAAACTCAGGACCGCGCTGGATCTCTACTTCCCGGGCGTCGTCTTCGATGGCGACGTGCTCGACGAGGCGATCAGCAAAATGATCTGGTTTTATCGCTGCGGCACGGATCCCGCTGAGACGACGGAAGAAGACGCCACGGACAGCAGCGACAAGGATCCGCCTTTTTCCTACGAGTACGACGCCGACTATATTTACTCCGCGTTTATGCAGGCCTACGGCCTGGATCTGGCGCGGCATCCCCTCCACTGGTGGCAGTTTCGAGCGCTTTTTCGATCGCTCCCTGAAGAGACTCAGCTGGTCAAAATCATCGGCTACCGCACGATGAAGATCCCGGCCAAGGCGTCCAAGGAGCAACGGCAGCATTATGAGCACCTGAAGCGCGTCTATGCGCTCCCTCAGTCGGCTGACCGGCAGCAGCTTGAAAGTGACCTGAACTCTCTACTCATGAACGGCGGCAACCCCGCCGTCCTTTTGACAGGAGGAGAAGGTCATGGCATCAGACGGGACTCTGAAATTTGATACAAGCCTGGACACTGGCGGCCTACAGTCCGGCATGGGCAAGGTCGCGAGCGTCGCTCAGCAGGCGCTGGGCGTATTCACCGGCCAGATGATGACCAGAGCAGTTGATGCTCTGGCCAATCTCGGCAAGTCAGCTCTCGACAGTGTGGGGCAACTGGAGCAGAACGTCGGAGGCGTGGAGACGCTCTTCGGCGATGCAGCTGACGCGGTCATCGCGTCGGCAGATCGGGCCTACCAGACGGCGGGCATGTCTGCCAATGACTACATGAGCACGGTCACGAGCTTCTCGGCGTCCCTGCTCCAGTCCCTCGGCGGAAATACCGAGGAAGCGGCCAAAGTGGCCGACATGGCCATCATCGACATGGCCGACAACGCGAACAAGATGGGGACGTCCATGGACATGATCCAGAACGCCTACCAGGGCTTCGCGAAACAAAATTACACGATGCTGGACAACCTGAAGCTCGGCTACGGCGGCACCAAGACCGAGATGGAGCGCCTCCTGGCTGATGCTGAAAAGCTGACCGGCGTCAAGTATGACATCAACAACCTGAACGACGTCTACCAGGCGATCCACGCGGTTCAGGAGGAAATGGGGATCACCGGCACCACGGCCAAGGAGGCCGCGAGTACGCTGGAGGGCTCCATGGCTTCGGCCAAGGCTGCCTGGGACAACTTCATGAACGGATCCGGCGACGCGGACCAGCTGGCGGACGCCTTCGCCACGGCAGCGGACAATATCGTCAAGAACCTCGCCGAGATCATTCCGCGCTTCGCTGAGACGCTTCCAGCGCTCGGCGGCGCTATTATTGCACAGATCCCGGGTCTGGTGGCTGCCATCGTTCCGGCCGTGCTCTCAGCAGGCCAGAGCGTCCTGAAGCAGCTCCAGGACGCGGTCCTGGACTTCGACTTCGCCGGAACAGCTGACAAGGTCGTCCAGATGATCACGGGCTTCATCGAAGGCGACGGACTGGGCTCTCTCCTGGACACTCTTGTCACAATTTTCACCGGCATCGTGAATGGCATCAGCTCCATGCTGCCGTCGCTTCTGCCTGCGCTGATCGAGCTGATCAGCTACGTTGTGACCTCACTCCTGGACCAACTGCCCGCAATCCTCGACTGCGCGCTGGAGCTGATCCTCGGTCTGGCTCAGGGCATCCTTGCGGCGCTTCCTGTACTGATCGAAGCACTGCCGGAGGTCATCAGCTCCATCGTGGAGTTCCTGATCTCGGCCATCCCGCAAATCATTGACGCCGGCATCGAGCTCCTGATGGCACTGGTGGACGCCCTGCCTGTCATCATCGACGCGCTGGTGGACGCCCTGCCTCAGATCATCAAGGCCACCGTGACGGCTCTGATCGCCGCAGCACCCCAGATCGCGAAGGCTGGCGTCAAGCTCCTGGGGGCCCTGATCGAAGCCATCCCAGTCATCGTGGTCGAGCTGGCGAAGGCCGTGCCGGACATCGTCGCGGCCATCATCGACGTGCTGGCCGAGCTTCCCGGTCTGATCGGTGAAGTCTTCGCCGAGATCGTGACGGACCTCGTCGAGTGGGGCCAGCAGATGCTCAGCAATGCCTCCACGGCCATGAGCAATATGCTCAGCCAGGTCAACAGCATCATCCAGGAACTCCCTGGCAAGATCTGGACGCACCTGGTCAATGCGGTGAACAGGGTCATCGCCTGGGGCCAGCAGATGGTCTCCAACGCTTCGACCGCAGCGAGCAATATGCTCAGCAAGGTCAGCGGCATCATCCAGGAGCTACCCGGAAAGATCTGGACGCACCTGGTCAACACCGTCAATAAAGTGGTGGCCTGGGGCCAGCAGATGGTCTCCAACGCTTCGACCGCAGCGAGCAATATGCTCAGCAAGGTCTCCAGCACGCTCCAGCAGCTCCCGGGCAAGGTCTGGGACTATCTGAGCCAGGCGGCCCAGAAGGTCGTCACCTGGGGCACACAGCTGGCCCAGAAGGGCGCCGCAGCGGCGACCCAGCTGTTCAACTCCATCGTCAACGGGCTCAGCAGCCTGCCGAGCAAGATGGCGGAGATCGGCAGCAACATCGTCAGCGGCATCTGGAACGGCATCAGCTCTGGCTGGAACTGGCTGACGAACAAGGTCAGCAACCTGGCCAACAGTCTGCTGGACGCCGCGAAAGACGCCCTCGGCATCAACTCCCCGTCCAAAGAGTTCGCGGACGAGGTCGGCCGCTGGATCATGCCCGGCGTGGGCAAGGGCCTGGACAAGTCCATGCCTGCAACGCTGAAGGACATGAGGGCCAAGGCCGGCGAGCTCGTCAGTGCCATGCGGGCCGAGATGTCGGCAAGCGCCGGGCAGCTAACCGTCGGAGCTTCGCACGCTGCGGGGCTGAGAATGGCGGGCGCCGGCACTACCGTCTACAATGATAATCGCATGGAGCAGAGCAACACCTACAACGTGCCTGTGGCTACTCCTTCCGAGGTGGCCAAGAAGCAGCGCGAGGCTCTGCGGAACATGGTCGGAGGTGTGAAATGACAGTAAACACATTAACCATCGAGCTGACCTGCAACGGCAAGACCCTCAAAATGGGACCGGGCCAGGACATTGACATCACTGCCGTGTCCGGCCTGGAGGCCTCTGAGGTGGAGATCAGCACATCAGACAATGCCCTGGTGGACGGGGCGTCTGTCGATGGCAAGAAGATCAAACCAAGGCCGATCCACATCGAGGCCAGCTTCAGAAGCAGCAAGAACAACCCGGAAAACCGGGCCAAAGTAATCAAGTTTTTCAACCCGAAGTACACCGGCAAGGCGCTCATCACCAACATGGGCGTCAGCCGCAACATCGAGTACGAGCTGGAGGGCTGGACCTTCGCAGCATCGAAGAACATGGACAGCAAGCTGAAGATCCTGGTGGATCTGATCTGTCCGGACCCGTATATGCTCAATGTGGACAACTTCGGCAAGAACATGGCGAACATCACGCCGCTGTTCTCTTTCCCCTGGATCTCCCTCCGCAAGAGGATGGAGACGGGCAAGCTGGACTACAAGCCGGAAGCCCGTGGCCTTCTCCTGGGTGGCAACACTGCCGGCTACAGAACGCTGAAGAAGGAGGTCGTGCTGAGCAACGACGGAGACGTCCCGACCGGTGTCCAGATCCAGTTCATCGCGACCAGGGGCACCGTGGTCAACCCTAAGATCACGAACACCGGCACGGGCCAGTTCATGCGCGTGAGTGTCACGATGCAGACCGGCGACGTGCTTCTCATCGACACCAACGACCGGCACCAGGTCATCACTCTGAACGGCGTCAACTACTACCAGCGCATCGACCGCCGGAGTGAGCCCTTCAAGCTGGAAGTGGGCGACAACTATCTGGAGTACGACGCGGATGGGAACTACACCAACCTGGACGTCAATCTGTTCTACACTCCGAAGTATCTGGGGGTGTAGCGCATGAATTTGATCATCCTCGACCAGAACTTCGACACGCTGGGCGTCGTCAGCGTGTTCAATACGCTCATCTGGGACCGGCGGTACTACGCCTCCGGCCTGTTCGAGCTGCACACTCCCGCCGAGTTTTTCACGCTGATGAACACCGGCCGCTATCTCTACCGGAACGACCGGGATGAACTGGGCGTGATCCGCGAGGTCAACTTCGCGAGAGACGCCAAAGGCACCCGGACAGCCTACTGCAAGGGCTACTTCTCGGAGGAACTCCTGAACGGCCGCGTGCTCAACACTCAGATCAGCCTCACCGGCACGCCGGAGGTCATCGGCCGGAAGATGGTGGACCGCTACGTGATCAGCCCGACCGATGCCGGCCGGAAGATCTCCCAGGTCAAACTGGGCGAGCTGAAGGGCATCGGCGCGAGTGTCACGGTTACGGCTACCGGCGACAACCTGGGCGACAAGCTCTATGAAATCGAGAAGACCCAGGAGCTCAGCCACCGGCTGCGCTACGACTACCTGAACAACGACCTCATCTTCGAGGTGTGGAAAGGCAAGGACAGAACGGACGACCAGACTGAGAACAGCTGGGCCATCTTCTCGGACAGCTTCTACAACGTCAAGAATGCCGTCTACGACCGGGATGAGTCCGAGTATAAGAACTTCGCCTACGTTGCCGGCGAGGGAGAAGGCTCCGCCCGTGTCATCGTGGAGGTGGATCTCCGCAGCAGTGCGGACGAGGAGCGCCGGGAGCTCTACGTGGACGCCCGGGATCTCCAGAGCACCTACCAGGACGACGCCGGCGACGAGCACACGTACACGGCCGACCAGTACAAGGCGCTGCTTCGTCAGCGCGGTCTGGAGAAGCTGGCCGAGTACCAGAAGATCGAGACCGTCAACGGCGACGTGGATCCCAACGCCAACCTGACCTACGGCGTGGACTTCGACCTGGGCGACCTCTGCACCTACCGCTACGCAGACGTCGGCATCGAGACCACTAAGCGAATCACCGAGATCCAGGAGGTCTACGAGGGCAGCAAGCAGACCCTCTCCGTCGTCTTCGGCAATGACCAGATGACCAGCATCACGAAAATCATCCAAAGGGAGGTATTTTAACATGGCCATGAGATACGGCTATTTTGACTCGGAGATCACCGGCGTGGACTCCGAGGGTATGCCTATTTTTGACAGAGCAGAGACGTCGGAACTGTTCCGCCTGCTCTTTTCCAAACTGCTGACCAATGGCGTTCTGGCCAAGCCTGCCGACTGCTTCAAAGTGCTGGCAGGCGACACTGGCCTGAGCGTCACGGTCCGCCCTGGCTTCGGCCTGATCAACGGCGCCTTCGCCTATGATCCCGCTCCTGCCACTTTCCAGCTGGCCGCAGCTCCAACGAGCTACAGCCGCATCGACCGTGTCGTGCTGCGCTGCAACTACCTGGAGCGCCTCTGCGAGATCATCGTGAAGACCGGCACGGCAGCGGCAACGCCCCAGGCTCCGGAGCTCATCCAGCCCGTCAGCGGTGACTACTACGAGCTGGGCCTGGCAAACGTAACGGTCAGCGCCAACCAGACCGTCATCACTCAGAGCTCCATCAGCGACACCCGCCCCAACAGCGCAGTCTGCGGCTACATCACCCAGTTCATCGACAGCATCGACACCGAGGCCTTCTATGACCAGTTCAATGCCTTCTATGCTGAGTTTGTGGCCAAGTCCAACGCCAGCTACTCCCAGTTCGAGCAGATGGCCAGAGCAGCCTATGACGGCTTCACGGCTGCCATCGACGAATACATCGAGGCGCTGGAGACCAAGGGCAACACAGATCTGACCGCCTTCACGGAGGCCATGAAAGAGTTCCAGCGCACCAGCCAGAACGCTTTCAACGAGTGGTTTGCCACCGTGCAGGGCCTTCTGGACGAGGACGTCGCCGGCAGGCTCATCAACAAGACGAACGATCTGGACGAGCGCCTGACCGCTCTGGAATACATGATCATCCACAACGATCTGTTCACTCACGTCGTTGACGATGACGGCAACCCGATCCTGGACGACGATGGCAACGCGATCATCGGCGACTGGAAATATAAAACCGCATAAGGAGGAACATTATGCAGATTGACGTAACAAACGGCAAACGCTTCACAGAGTACGACGCGCTGGCTGCCGTAGCCAGCGGGGAGGACGTTCTCCTGGTACGACTCGCAGACGGCACAGGCGTCAAGAGGATCCCTATCAGCGCCATCGAGGCCTTCATCAATGGAGACCTGGACACGCTGGAGACTGAGGACAAGACCAGCCTGATCGCCGCCATCAACGAAGTCTTCGGCCTGGTAGGCACCAACGCCCAAGACATCAAAGCCCTGAAGGAGCTGACCACAATGCTCGGCCAGACCGGTGCGTCCAGGGCCAACTCCTTCATCTATGAACACGATCTCGGTGCCAGCTTCACCGCTGAGCAGTCCGCCGACATCCGTGCCGGCAAGTTTGAGAAGGTCCGCGCTGGCGGTTACTGGACCATCAACGGCCGCAAATACTGGGCCGCCCATGCTGACTACCGTCTGCACTGCGGCGACACCGAGCTGACCACCCACCATATGCTGGTCATCCCCGACAAGTCCTTCTATAACGGCGTGATGAATGACACTAACGTCACGACCGGCTCCTACTACGGCAGCAAGATGAAGACCTCCGGCCTGGCCAACGCTCTGGCCACTGTCAAGGCTGACTTCGGCGCAGACCACATCCTGACTCACAGGGTCCTCCTGGCCAACGCTGTCAGCAATGGCGCCAGCTCCGGCTGGGCATGGTACGACAGCCAGATCGACCTGATGAACGAGCACATGGTCTACGGCTCCTACGCATGGGGCGGCGGAGCGCAGAACGGCTACGACACGGGCATCGACAAGAGCCAGCTGGCTCTGTTCCAGGCACGCCCGGATCTGATCACGAACAGAGAGAACTGGTGGCTGAGAGACGTCCAGTCGGCGACGGATTTCTGCCTTGTCTACTACCACGGTTATGCCTACCACTGGGCCGCCTCGACCTCCCTCGGCGTCCGCCCGGCTTTCCTGATCTATTGATCAAAAATCCCGGCCCCTCGTGGGCCGGGTAAATCTAATCAAGGAGATAAGATAGCGTGTCAGACATCCCCAAAAGTAAAAGAGCATATTCCAACCTGGAAGCGCACCACAAGGCGCTGGAGATCCGCAGGAAGATCGCGGTGGAGCTCCTGGCCAGCTTCGCCTACAGCGAGAAAAAGCTGGAGGAAGCCGTCCGGAAGCAGACGCAACACATCCAGGACCCTGAGCATAGGGCGGAGGCCGCCCAGGCCATCCGCAACCTGGAGGAAGACTTCGCCTGCTGGTTTATCAAGCGCCACCGCGACCGGGTGGACGACCTCTGCTGCGACATCGCGCAGCATCTCAGAGGCGCCAATACCATCTGGCCGACCTACCACTTCGAGTATAAGGACAGGCGCGGCGAGCTAAACCAGGCGCTGAAGTGCTGCAACAAGCTCCAGGACGAGCTCCAGTACATCGCCGAGTCGCTGCCGGCAGACAAGAACAAGTATATGGACATCGTGCTGGAAGTCGAGGCCCTGTTCAACATGATCAAGGCACTGCGGCAGTCTGACAACCGTTTCCTGAAGCATCTGAAAGACTAAGAATATAGGGTGTCCTCTGTACGGACCGTCCAGTCGGCGACGAATTTCTGCAATGTCAACAACAACGGTAATGCCAACAACTGGAACGCCTCGAACTCCATCGGCGTCCGCCCGGATTTCACAACTGCACAAAGTCATCGGGCAAGTTCCCGCGTGCAGCAATGGGAAAGGAGAGGTCATCCTTCCAGCGGAAGCTGGTAAATGCTAACCAGGACGCTCCCGGTCACGACCGATGGGGCTATCGCGTGGTTTTTATATGACTGTATATTTTGATGCTAATAACATTTATGACGCCGGGACCAAGGCGATGCAAAGCAGCAAGTTCAAGCACGGCACCCAGCTGTTCGAGATGAACCACCTGCTGACCACTGCTCACATCCGGCAGGACTTTATCACCGGCGACTACAAGCCGGATCTGGGCAACAAGTTCCCGATCAATGAGCGCGGGCATCCGCGCTACATAACCAGTAACACGATGGTGGACAAGACGGTCAACCATCTGCTCTGCGACGAGGTGCTGACGCCGTCCATCAGCAAGTACCTGATCTATGACAACGGCGCCTCACAGAAAGGCAAGGGCGTGGCTTTCCATCGTCGCCGCTTCGAAGCTCGACTGCATCAGTATTTCATGCAAAACGGCACCAACGAGGGATGCATCCTCCTGGTGGACTTCTCCGGCTATTATGCCAACATCCCGCACGACAAGTGCCTGGAGGTGCTCCAGACGTTCCTGGAGCGCGAAGTCGAAGATCCGGAGACGCTGGCCATCACTGAGATGCTGCTGCCGCTCATCTTCAAGACCTTCGAGCAGGACGTCTCTCGCTTCACTGACAAGGAGATCGAGGCAATGATGGCTGGAAAAATCGACCCGATGCTGAACTACGGCGTGGATCCAGCGCTCCTGACCGGTGAGAAAATGCTCCGGAAGGGTGTGGACATCGGCTCCCAGCCTTCGCAGAACATCGGCATCGTCTACCCCTACCGGCTGGACAATTATGCCAAGATCGTCAAGGCGGTCAAAGGATACGGCCGTTATACCGATGATTCCTACGCAATCGCCCGGACCCGGGAGGAGCTGCTGGAACTTCTGGACGGTCTGGAAAAGGAGGCGAAAGAGTATGGGCTGATAATTAACCGCAAGAAGACCAGGATCGTGAAATTGTCCTCGGAGTTCCGGCACCTGCAGGTGTGCTACTCCTTAACGGAGACCGGCAGAGTTATCCGGAAGATCAACCCGAAGAACATCACAAGGGAGCGGCGCAAGCTGAAGGCATACAAGCGCCTGCTTGCTGATGGCCGTATCGACTATGCGACGGTCGAGAACGCCTTCAAGTCCTGGCTGGGGAGTCACTGGAAGTATATGTCGCATGATCAAGTTTATAACATGAGCAGCCTCTACCTGGAGCTGTTCGGAAGGAGACCAAAATGGAAAAAAGGACATGGAAGGTTACACTGGCTGATGGCACATCCCTCGACGGCCTCGACCTCAACGGGAACAACTACATCAGCTCCACCGCCGTCACCGAGGACACCTTCACCGGTAAGCTCTCCAGCGTGACCATCGAGGGGCCTGACGGCACCCAAACCTATCAGGACATGAAGCTGGTCCAGATCAGCAAGGTCGGCAAGAGTTACTGGTTTATCCTGGCCGAGAAGACGGCTGAGGAAAAGCAGAAGGAGCTCGCAGCAGCTGCTCTGGCCACCAACGCCAACAGCATCACCGACCTTCAGCTCGCTCTGGCTGAGGTCTATGAAATGATTATCGGAGGTAAATAACTATGGCTAAAGTTTACGCAGCCCTCATCAAGAAGGGGCTCAAAACCATCAACGACGTGCCCGAAAATCTGCGCGACGAAGTCCGCGCGCTCCTGGAGGAGTAAGATGATCCGGCGCTTCAGATCCTGGCTCAGAAAGGAGGTGAACAACATGGCAGTCATCTACGTCGCCCTGATCGTCAAGGGCAAGCGTACCTACGACAGCGTCCCTGACCTGATCAAGCCCCAGGTCAAGGAGATGCTGATCGACCTGGAACTGGCAGAGCTCGTCACTGAGTAAAGCCCACAATGCCCCCACGGAGATATTCGTGGGGGCATAATTCTAAGCAAATAAAAAGAAGGAAGGTACACAACATGAAAACTGGAATTTGCACAGCAGTGGGAGTCGTGGGCGGCTTCATCGCCAGCCTTTTCGGAGGCTGGGACGCAGCTCTGACCACGCTCCTGATCTTCATGGGCGTGGACTACGCTACCGGTCTCATCGTTGCCGGCGTGTTTCACAGATCCCAGAAGTCCACAGACGGCGCCCTGGAGAGTCGCGCCGGATGGAAGGGTCTCTGCCGTAAGGGCACGACTCTCCTGGTGGTACTGGTAGCCTGCCGCCTCGATCTGGTCACGGGCTCCACATTCATCAGAGACACGACGATCATCGCCTTCGTCGCCAATGAGACGATCAGCATTATCGAGAATGCCGGACTGATGGGAGTGCCTATCCCTGCCGTCGTGGCGAAGGCCATCGACATCCTGAAACAGAAGGCAGAGGGCGACGCTAACACCAACCCCGGCAAGGAGTAAGCCGTGAAGGCGACAGGGTCCTCCACCGAGAGGACCATCTGGAACTACTTCTGCTGCAAAGGTTTCAGCCCGGCCGGTGTGGCCGGGCTGATGGGCAACCTCTACGCCGAGAGCGGGCTCAATCCGATAAACCTCCAGAACACCTACGAGAAGCGCCTGGGCCTCACGGACGCCGAGTACACGGCCGCCGTGGACTCCGGGAGCTACTCCAACTTCGTCCGCGACAGCGCCGGCTACGGCCTCGCGCAGTGGACATACTGGAGCCGCAAGGAGGCCATGCTCAACTACGCCCGGAAGACCGGCGCGTCCATCGGCGACCTGATGATGCAGCTCGACTTCATGTTCCAGGAGCTGAAGGGCCACGTGGCCGTCTTCCAGGTACTCCGGACAGCCCGGACCGTGAAGGAGGCGTCCGACATCGTGCTGACCAAGTACGAGCGCCCGGCCGACATGAGCAACGCCGTCAAGGTAAAGCGGGCCGGCTTCGGCCAGGCATACTACGACGCCTACGCAAACACTACAACAACCCCAGAGAAGGAGGAGATCACCGTGAGCAACAGCCCTCTGGTAACGTACACCAACATCACCAAGAACAAGACCAGCCCCCGCAACCACGCCATCGACACCATTACGATCCACTGCATCGTGGGCCAGTGGACGGCGAAGCAGGGCTGCGATTTTTTTGCCACCACTGACCGCGAGTGCAGCGCCAACTACATCGTCGGCAAGGATGGCTCCATCGGCCTGTCCGTCGATGAGGCGGATCGCTCCTGGTGCACTTCCAGCCGTGAGAACGACAACCGCGCCATCACCATCGAAGTCGCCAGCGACACCGAGCACCCCTACGCCGTGACCGATGCAGCCTACGCCACACTGATCAAGCTGATAGCCGACATTTGCAAGCGCAACGGCATCAAGAAGCTGATCTGGTCCACCAACAAGGCCGACCGCGTCAACCACTCCAACGGCTGCAACATGACCGTGCACCGCGACTATGCCAACAAGGCCTGCCCGGGCCAGTACCTCTACGACCGCCACGGCGCCATCGCTGCGGCCGTCAATGAGCTCCTGGGCTCTGGCACTACCCAGCCATCCGAGGCGGCTCCGGGGGCCGTCCAGGGCTTCCCTGCGACGCCCTTCACTGTCCGCGTCATTATCCCGGATCTGAACTACCGCAAGGGCCCCGGCATGAGCTACGCGGTCAGAGGCCAGACCGGCAAGGGCGTCTTTACCATCACCGAGGTGCAGGACGGCTGGGGCAAGCTGAAAAGCGGCGCCGGCTGGATCTACCTCGAAAACCCTGACTACTGCACTATCCAGGGCGTCGCAGCGAAGCCGGCCGAGCCGGATCCTGCTGACGTGCTGGCGCAGGAGATCGCCGGCAAGGTGAAGGGCTCCGGACTGGATCCTGCTGACGTTCTGAACAGGACCAAGAAGATCCTGGGCGTGACATGATCGCCCTGATCAGCGTGGCGGCTCTCGTATTCCTGGGAGCCTGCTGCGCGGTCACAACAGCCAGCAAATACATGATAGACTAAGAGAGCCCCGGCACCCGCCGGGGCTCTTTTGCTTTATACGGCAATTCTGAGGACGACATAGTCCCGCAGCACGATGATCTTCGGGGTTCGAGTACCGTCGCGCGGGCTCCACGCTAAAAACCGCGTATTTACGCGGTTTTTTCTTTTTCGTGTTGCATTTCGTGTTGCATATTTTTTATTTTGCCAAGCCTGGATAATGGAGGGAACCGTCCTGACCCGGAGTGAGGACTACTGGTTCGGTTGCCATACGACCGGTCTGATCCAGGTAGTATCACTTACCGTTGATCGTCTGAAAGCCTTTGAGCATGGCACCGTCTGATCCGAGGTAGTACCAGGAACCTCTGTACTGATACCAGACATCATGAACCATAAAATCGGCACCATCGAACCAGTACTATTTATCTCCATCCTGATACCAGTCATTTCTAAATATATTCCCCGGAGTTATCATAAAAACGCCAGCGATCATCCTCTTTTACCCAGCCTTCTTTATGCACTGAAGTAATAAAGAGCGCCCTTTCCTCTTGGCGTCTTCTGGTAAGTCCAGGCAGAATTTTTCCTCCCGCTCTGTTGTGTGCCAGAAACTTGTCGACAATCTCATCTTTTGAGCGGGATCCGGATGATGTCAGTCCGTCAATGCTTCCGATATTGTAAGCAAACGATACAAGGGCGTCAAATTCGTTCTGGTTCCATTTGTATTTGCTGTACTTGTCCACCTTTGGACCATATTTTTTATCTGGTGTTAGTATCTAACCATGGACACGAAATGTTGAACAAACTATACTTAATAAAAAAAGTTCAACACAATGGCAAAAAATCAAAAATCATATGCACCAAAGTTTAGGTAGCAGATTGTTGATCTGCATTGCAAGGCAAGTACAGGTGTAACTGAATTAAGT
>SKEJ01000222.1_pt1 | contig 38750 bp, 31 predicted proteins | sample 4826721 | NCBI WGS metagenome assembly SKEJ01 (sample SAMN11008812, study PRJNA524170) | human gut metagenome | biome: Human fecal sample; material: Feces; isolation source: fecal sample from pouch patient p31 | host: Homo sapiens | place: Israel: Tel-Aviv | collected 2015-06-02 | reverse complement strand
GCCTTACGCTTGTCTTCTCTGATTTTGAAGTACAGATTTGTCAGATAAGTCAGGAAGCCCAGAACCAGACTCCCCAGAACACCAATCGCAGCCCACTGTGACGGACTGACCTGATCAAGCCACTGTAAAAACCAGTAGCCAGCACTGCCTGCGGAGGTGCCGTAGGCAATGCCCGTTGAAATTTTGTCCATGGATTTCATAGCCTCACCTCCGCAAATAACGGATGGCGTAGTTTTACACTGAGAAATGAAAGGGATTTGAAAAGAAAAGCCCGCAAAAGCGGGCGAAACAATATATACAGTAAGGAAAGCACTCTATCCAACAAACCACCCACAGTTAATCGGAATAAAAGCAGAGTGCTTATGAATGATCGCCTGCCCGAAGGTTAGTATTTCTGCACAGCAATTTTGCAAAAAAAAGCGATCATTCATAACTTAAACGTCTTTCAGTCACTCCGGGATTTCCCATCATCGCAGACTGAAAGACTCTAACTGGAGCGGGCAGCGGGAATCGAACCCGCATCATCAGCTTGGAAGGCTGAGGTAATAGCCATTATGCGATGCCTGCATATGGTGCCGACTACCGGAATCGAACTGGTGACTTACTGATTACAAGTCAGTTGCTCTACCTACTGAGCTAAGTCGGCACTGGACCGCCACCGGGGACTCGAACCTCGCACACTCAACTTAAAGGGTTGACGCTCTTTCCTGATGAGCTAGTGGCGGTTGGTGGCCCTTGCTGGATTTGAACCAGCGACCTGGCGATTATGAGTCGCTCGCTCTCACCACTGAGCTAAAGGGCCGGGCGCAGGATAATAATGTTACGAAATCAATGTTGCAAGCATTCAAAAATCACCTGGTTAAAAATCACCCTTATCTCCTCCACCAGCGCATTCACCATGCCTATCCGAGATAAGTGGCACAAAAAACCCGCTTGTGGGCGGGTTTTGTTTGCTTTTGCCATCACGTACAAAATCGGCAAAATATCAGATTTGCATGAAATATATGCCTTTCAATCTACTTTTGCAACACTTTGCTTTGAAAATGCCGTCTTTTGTTTTGAACGTGTTCTCATTACAAACAATAAAGCCTCACTATCCAGTCGGTGAAAAATGTGTTTCATTGCAACCCAGTGACGAGTAAATGTTTTGGACCAGTTTTTAGTTGTCACTCCCGCCAGTAATGCCAGCTCCTGGTATTCATAACCTTCCCCACCAAAAAGTTCTGCTTTTACTGCCTGCGCCGCCAGCCAGATTAATTTTTTCAGGCGTTCCTGCGTTTTCCCTGCAATTTTTCTGGTACCGGATTGAGTATTAAATTCATTCCACGCCCACTGTGTTATCGCGATCTGATATTCCCAACAAATACTCCCGCTGTAACACCACAACAACCAGGCTTTATGATGCTCTTCAAGAGACAGCAAAGCCCGCCGCCATGATGATGTCGAAAACTCACCCGGGCTGACCAGGGCAATTGATGAGCCATTCGCCAGTGATTGTTTTCCCGGGATTGGTGGATTATCCCGCGTTATCATTTTTCCAGTCACTTCATCGCGGTACCGGATTTTTTTTCGCCTGTAACGCCCTGTATCGAACATGGCATTCTCCTGCCAGGCTTCAAGCTGACCTTTTGTTGCCCCACTCAAATCAGAGGTGGCGATAATGAGCTGCTCACGCACAAACTGTAAATACTGGTTATTCATGCGCACTCCAGTTCTGTGATTTTTATCCCCAGCCGCCCACCAGGAACGAGCTGACCGCGCACAATATTGATTTCATCAAACTGCTCGTCGTCTATGAGTAGTCCGGCATGCGTCAGCGCATCCAGTGGTGCTTTCAGGATATTGTCCAGGTCACGACGGCGCTTATCCGGTGGCTCTGCAATAATCTTTATCGCCAGCCTTCCGGACAGGTTTAATTTCAACCGCTGCTGGCGAACAATTAGCGCCACATCATGGCGATAACGCTTTCCGGCCTCCGAGATGAAATACGTATTGCCATGACGTCGCCAGTAGGTATTCACCGTCGGCGGGTAAGGCAAAACAAATTCTATGCGTTCAGTCATTCATGCTTTCCACTTCAGGACACCCGAATTTCTCGCGTGCATTAAAAAACGAATCAGCAACAACAGCTGGCTGCCGTGTTTTTCTTCAAAATCTTTTACCCCGGCGTGCAGTTCGTTATGACATTTACGGCACAGCGGAATAACAAACAAATCATCAGCCTTTGTTCCCATCCCTCCCAGTCCATGACCAATGATGTGATGCGGATCATCTGCCTGATTACCGCACGTCATGCATTTCTGCGTTTTTACCCAACGCGTGTATACAGGCATCTCTTCCTGTTGTGGTTTCTGGCGCTGGAGATACTGAGCCGGTGACTCCGGATCAACGGCAATGCTGACCACCGTCTTTTCCTGTGGCGGGTTTTGCTGGTGGGCATGAGGCAACGGCGCAAGATTTTTTGTGCGCTGCTTCAGTATGCTGGTGGCGGTCTGCTCTCCCGGTACGATGTCGCTTTCGCGGTACAAGGAGCGGATTTTTTCCGCACGTAACCCCAGAGAACGACGTAATACTGCCTCCGGAAGCGCGTCCGCCACCTGATTGCAGACCGCCCACCAGGATAATTCAGCCAGCGACAATTCCCGCTCCTGCGTGCCATTCATTGCATGGCGTATGACGTCAATCATCCATGCTGACAGGTTTTGATGAGCAAGTTGCCCGAGTGATTCGGATGTCTGGTCACGCAACTGGTTGTCGCAGTGCCAGCACAACACCATCGCGCCGGTACCGTAACGATGTATGACGATTTCACTGTGATGATAGTCACCATGAGGCCACTGGCAGGATTTGACATGACGCAACAGCCAGTCAGACAGTGCCCCAGCGCCGCCAGCAGCACGAATCACCCGCTCATCGCTGAAAAATGGCAGTAATGATTTATCCTCCGCCAGCGGCTGGCGAACGGCAGGGACGACTCCGGACGGCAGACCGCGCATGCTTTTCGGTTCAGGCTCCACCAGCACTCGAGGGTTATGAAATACTTGCATGGATTCACGGCCCGGCCTAAGGACCACCAGCCCGAGTTCCGGTACCAGAACAGGTCGAAGTAATATCCGCACGTTACCTCCAGATCCGTTGCTGGTATGTGCGGGATGGGCGCGGTGGGCGTTCGGAATAAGGGAGCCTGACATAGATTATCCAGTGACGATAATCGAGGCTGAGGGCTTTCTTAATCTCGTATCCGCGTCTGCGATAGTTATGAATTAGCCATTCGGCCTGTTCTTCAGTACATGGGTCATGCTGGAACCAGTCAGATTTGAAAGTGCGGGAACGCCGCCCGTGCCTGCTGGCAAAGACGGCAGAATCATCAGAATTGTGTAATTTGGTATCGTGCGCCATCGGTTGTCTCTGCTGGCGCAGCAGGTGCCAGTTGTTCAGGCTGGCGTGCGAATTGTAAACCAGAATGCCAGGAAAAAACAAAACCCGCCGAAGCGGGTATGCTAAAACAAACTGAAAGTAATATACCGGACTTGTAAAGGAACGATAGAATAATTATTGGATTAAACCCTGACTCAATCCAGATTTTATAGGCAACAACTACGGACTAATCATCACAGTCATGTTTGATAGGCTTAGTCCACATTGGGTGAGGGTTTACGGCGTTTTCACTAATAATTTATCGTCCAAGCTATACACTACTGCCCTGTTTTAACGAAGTTTTTAAAGGAAACAACTGCCTGATAGGGGTTTGGTTGACAGCCAAACATATTATCGCAAAAAGGCTTGATGAAAATTCTTGAGGATCCATCTTCATTTGGCATTTTACTCACTTGATAAGCGAGGAATGGACTATTTGGAGAGGGATTATAAGTGGAAATTAGCGTGTCTGTCGCCGTTTGAATTTTCCATGAGGAATTATTAGCCAACCAGAATTGCGCTCGTTTCCAATAAAAGTCACATTGCTTTTCATCATTACATGTTAGTGGCTTCATTGCTTCTGCTTTCAACGCTGGATCGACCTTTGCTGCACACCCTCCCAACATTACTGTTGCAATCATTACACCTGCGACTAAAACAAGTTTCTTCATCTCCCTGCCCCATCAATAAAAGTTCGGTTCTCTAATAACTAGAGTTAATCAACGGAAAAAACGCCGAAGCGGGTTAAGTGCGGGTGCGTTGAGGATGCCTGACACATCAGAGGTGGCGAGGGATTTCTCCCCCGCCAGGTCTCTTACTCCTCAGGTTCGTAAGCTGTGAAGACAGCGACCTCCGTCTGGCCGGTTCGGATTCGTACCTCGCAGAGGTCTTTCCTCGTTACCAGTGCCGTCACAATGACGGTTAAACAGATGACGATCAGGGCGATTAACATCGCCTTTTGCTGCTTCATAGCCTGCTTCTCCTTGCCTTTCGGCACGTAAGAGGCTAACCTAGATTTGCCGTTCATAGATTGAGCCTCAGATTAATGTTAAGCGTCTTGCAGGACGCGTAATGTTAACTGGGGCTTTTCTCTATCTGCCTTTTGGTGTTCATGCCTGAGACAGATAGCCTCAAGCACCCGCTGCAATTCTACTTAACTCTCCTTTTCCCGCAAACCGTTTTTATCCCCAGCGGCAAATCGAATACACCACCAGCGCCACCGCCAGTGCGATTCCTACCGTTGTGAATGCTTCAGGCCAGGTCATCGTAAAACATCCTCCACGCTTATCAGTCCATTTCGTTTCAGATAATCCATCGCCTTCTCCGGTAATTTGCAGTCCGGCTGAGCTTTTTTCAGTTGACTGACCAGTCGTTTAACCCACATTGTTAATTCGCTAACCTGATTACTGGATGCTAGTGGATTGTCAGCTTTACCCAGAATGGCAGCACAGCAGGCCTCTTTGAGTACCCAATCAACAGCATCTTTCCATGCTCCTGTTTCGACTGGTGGATTCTCACGCTTTACCTGTTCATAAAAGCGCACGGCTTTAACCAGTCCTTCTGATATCACAGGGACTGGCGGGGTAGTGAATAAGGCCTGAATCTCATAGCCCGGCCTGTCGTTGCAATCCTCTTTTGTCGGTACATATTTCCAGTCACCAACCCACATCTTCTCCTGAAAGTCCGTAACGCCTTTTTTCACGTAGCGATATCGCCATGCAACTGGTTTTGCCTGCCCTGCCGTTTCATGCCCTTCCTGATAATTAATCTCGCTCATTCATAGCCCCACTCATCACAATATGCTTCGACCGGAGTTTTTCCTGCTTCATAGTCATCACGCCATGCTTCAGCATCGGCGGCACTTCCACCGCGTAACTCTGCATAGTCCATTAACAGTTCATGCCATTCTTCAAAACTGGCGTTATATTTAGTTGAACCAAAATCAGCCATTTTGTTCTTCCTCTTCGTCTTTTATTTCGTGATATGAGTAATTGCAGTAGTTAAAGAAAATTTCTTTTGCTTCGTCATGAATTTCATCAGGTGTTGCGTCATCGTCCACTTCGAATACATCCTCAAAATCTCCACCAGCTATTCCAGTTTTCAATAATTACTTTGAACTTTCGCATTTCACTACCGCCCTTTCGGGTGGCCTCCTGCTGTTCTGAGGGTGCAGAAATCCCTCCGGTAAAGGATTAAATTTTTAACCGTGCTAAATTTAATTATTCAGTTCTGGATTTTGTCGCTCTGCGTATCCGCGCTTTTGCGTTACGCTCAATCTGAATTAGCTTTTCTATATTTTTCCGCCTTTCCCGTTCCTCCTGACGCAATAGCCTTACATCATCTGCCAGTCTGGTTTCTCTTTTCGCCACAGAGAGCATCCAGTCAAACGGCTCCACAACTGCACCGCAGATTTTACAGCGGACCTGACGCTCTTTTTCATCAACCCGGACAGAAGCGTGATGGCAATATGGTCTTTCCGATGGCTCATAAAGAAAATTAACCTGATTACGTGGGTCATCTTCTTTTACCGGAAATAAAACAATATTACTTAACTCATCTTCTGGTTTTATTTCCACGTCACTCTCCTTTGATGCGAATGCCAGCAACACGTAGTGCGCGCTCTAAATCAGCCAGATAAATCCAGCTGCCATTTTCCTTAGGTATCATGACATGGCGCTCATCAGCATTTATCGGGTGTCCATATCGAAGTTCATAGCCAGCCGGTAGCTGGACTTCCCTTGCCTCCAGTTCTGCAATGCGCTTGTCTTTGGCCTCCAGTTCATCAAGAACCTTTTTTATGGCTGGTGAATGTGTCGCATAACTCGCAGCCGGACCGGCAAGCATTATCCTGAGCTGCGTTTTCGCTTTTTCCGTGTTCATTTGGTTCATTACCTTATTTAGTGGCTATATTCCCCAATAGAACGTTAGTATACGCTGCATAACTTCGCTTTCCCGGCACTCGCTACAGATTATGTTCTGACGCCTGTCATAACGACGTATTTCTCCGTCTGGTAACGACCAGATAAGGTCCGGATCAACCACAGGTGTTTTTTTCTTCAGCTTTGCCCTTGAGAGTTTTTTGCGGGCGTTTTGCCAGTCCTTACGAGCCTGTTCAGACGGGAATAACCCGTAGCCAGAATTGTATACATCGCCACTGGCAACCAGCTCTCTGGCGAGAACACTCATCAGATATCTTGTTGCCCCGGTTTTAGCTTCCAGTTGTCGTAACGTCTCGCGCCCACTCTGGCGTACAAGTTCAACAACCTGCCCTTTAATTTTTTCCCGCTCTTCTTGTGTAAAAACTTTTGCCACAAGTCCTCCTGAAAATTACCTCATGAGCTGAAATAAACACTTACCCCCTGAAGCCCAGCGGAATTTCGGTATCCGGTTCAGAAATATGATTCACACAACGCTGGTTGTTCGTGCCGCTTACCGGGAGCAGCCAGGGGTTTTCAAAATTCCGGTCCGGTCCAAAAAACGTCGTCGCTCGCTGAACAAATTCCGTTCCCGTTTTCCCGGTAGCCGCAAGGTATCTTGCGTAACGCCTCACGCCATCCAGCATGGCCTCTGGTGACACCCCCTCGCGTAATCTGGCCTTCCAGGCACTGAAAGCGGATTTCTTCGGGTTTGCCCCGGCACGCAACGGGTATTCCCGCCAGACCTGTTCGAACACATCCGGATAATCCACTCGTCCCACAGGCTGCCCGGTGTTTTCCGGGACTACCCGATCGGCTTCCCGCTGAATGGCGGAATCGGCTTCAGGCTGCTGCAGTTGGTGTGATTGCTCCGGCCTTGCGGTCATCACCTGCTGCACAGCGCCCGAATCGGCTTTCAGCGCATACGCTGAATCGGCTTCCGGTGTCGTGCCTGCTGGCTGACCAGGATTGACGGTCTGAACATCCCCTGCCTGGTTCGTGGCGTTTTTTACGCCATGGACCATAGTGTTTTGATCTTCTTGATCTGTATCTTTATCTGTATCTTTATCTGTCGTGACTCGTCGTGACATGTGCGTGACATTTCGTGACGCGCCGTGACAATCGCCATTTTGTTCCCGCTTTCTTTCCCTCTCTCGCTGCGCCCTCTTGCGCTCTGCAGGAGATTTTGCGGTTTGCGAAATATTGCCGTTGTCCTCTTTAAGCACCTGGCGTTTTTCCCATCCAGTGATTAAATCACCATCAAGTACCCGCCCCTGCATCGTCTGCAAAATTGAATCAATTACCTCTTCTGTCACGTCGAGCGCACTTGCCAAATCTTCTGTCGTGACATCAATGTGACCTCGCGTGACATTTCGTGACGCGCTCACCAGGAGGTGGATATACACTGCCATCACTGTTGCAATTGGCTGCCCTGACACCCTGGCAATTGTTCGCCACTTAGGGTCATTTGGCATGTCATGCCATAATCTGAGCCAGGCGTTAGCCATACTCACCTCTTTTGATACCGAATCTTTTTACTCACAAATTGCCGGAAGTGATCCGGTATGAATATTGCGAGTCAATGCACAGCCACAATATTTCCTGCAGGGCCACCACGATTCATCTGGTTGAAACCAGCGATCGCCACTGCGACAAAATCATCAGCGTCTCTCACCAGTCGTTCCCGCGTCTCCACTAGTTCCCGAAAATAGGCTGAGCTATGACTGCGCATTCGGGCCACCAGCAGAGGTGGCATTGCTTTTTCGATAGCTGGTAACAACGCCTGAATTTTTTTAACCGCATCAGGGGTGTCTTTCTCCACCCAGCGGAAAATTTTCTGAGTATTGCGAGCCAGGGCTTCCGGATGGCTGTCGTCATACAGTTCCGGGAACGTCATTCCCAGCTCGAAATACGCTTTGGTAATTTTCGCAGCCGGTACTTTTTCGCCGTCCGGATGCGCCCAGGCATTCATCGCCATGCGGATGTGTTCATGCTTGATTTTCATGAATCAACTCCCATCAGCTTTTTCGTAGTAGTTTTATTCCTGCCAATAGTTAAAATTGCATCGGCAGAAAATAATCCGTTTGATGCAAGAGCGATTTTTTCAGCGTAATTTGTTTCGCCGGTATATTCTGTGCGAGGCAATTTTCCGTTATCCATCCATTTATAGATTGCTCTTTGGCTGACACCACAAACGTCGGCCACAACAGCAACGCGAACAGTTTTGATTACATCTTCAAGTGTTTTCTGGTTCATATCACCCTCACAATGTGAACTTTGAGTACATGCTATAACAGAACTGACAGTACATTCAAGAGCGAATATCATTGAACTTATGGTTCATGAAGATAAAGCGCGTAAAGAGTTCGCCAGTAGGCTTGCGCTAGCCTGTGAAAACGCTGGTTATGAACAACATGGAAGGCAGGCAGAAATTGCCCGTCGAATGAAATTAACACCAAAAGCGGTTAGCAAATGGTTTAATGGCGAAACAATTCCTCGCCGGGAGAAATTAAGGGAATTAGCAACACTAATAGGAACAACACCAACCTATCTTTTGGGAGAGGATACAGAAGAAAGTGGACAGGTACGTTTCTATCAGGAGTTAAATCCAAGACAAAAAATCATCATTGACCTTCTGGACGAGCTCCCTGACAGTGAGACAGATGAACTTTTAAAAACTCTTGAAGAGAAAAAACAGAAGTACAATGCAATTTACGAAGAGTTAGCACGAAAGAAAAAACAAAAAGCCTCTTAAACCAGCATAAATCCGGTAGCGCCTTCCTCCGGGTTTGTGCTTCACTTTATCCCATCTCATTTTTTTACACACATAATGTACTAAAAGTACTTTACAACAATGAACGCAAAGTACATTATATACCTGCCACCCACCCCGCCCCACAGAATGCAGGGCAATACTTCGAGTTACCAGGCAGTGGTCAGGGGTTAAGTAGCCAGCCCGAGGCGTAAGAACATGACGGCAGGGTTCAACTTTAATAACTATGCAGCAGGTTTTTGTTCCGCTACCCCGGCGTTAAGGGGAAACAGAGGATTTCTCAGTGGGCGAAGTCAAACATCAGAATGGAAGGCATCACGGGATCGGCAAAGAAGCAGCAATGGCGCTTTATATTGACATCAGCGCCATTGCCGGACAGGTAAGAGTTATCAGAGCGGTAACTAAGCGGTATGCGTCTTTATTTCAGAAAGTCTCTGGTGAGTGCACCGAAGATATTGTCAACGATTTCGTCATCGAACTGCGAGGACTCATCTTCAGTTACAAGGTGACCACAATTTTTGCAGATGGCTCCCGCGAAACTGTCAGAGCCCTGCGGCTTAAAGGATGTGTCAAAGACTTCGCCACCACATTCTGGGCAAGAAAACTTGATTGTATTCATAACCAATTTCCTCTCGAGTAACAGACCCCTCAGAGGATACCACCTCGCCTGACGTGGTTAAAAGCAGGCAATGCGAACCACAAGGAGCTGACATGCAGAAACGAGAACCTGTCATCATCGCGCCAGACTATACCGATGATGAACTTTATGAGTGGATGCGCCAGAAAATTAATGCAGCGCAGGATCTGAAATGGGCTAATGAAGCCAGGGCTAAGCAGGCTGAAAATCTGTTCTCTCTGGAGCAGGATATCACCAATCTGGAAAAAGCAGCGGCATTAAGCATTGCCAGAATGATTACATACCCGCGTTAATAGCTAACCAACGAAGCTAAGGTTGGTAATTAAGGAGTTCTCCACGGGTGAGGTGGAGTGCGTGCGCCGGACACGGGTGAGCATCCGGCACTGACAGTTTACTGAAAGGATATTTCCATGAAAAGTCAGACCATAACGCGAAAGCGCACGGCGAGGTAGCTGGTTCATAGATAGCCTGTCGTTAAATTTTCGTCGACCGTGCGCTTCCGGTTGTGGCACTCCGCGAAATGGCGCGGCGGTAAGTATGGCGGGGTTATTCCTTCCCCGTTGAGGACACCGGGTTGTCAGGTTGACCATACGCTTAAGTGACAACCCCGCTGCAACGCCCTCTGTTATCAATTTTCTGGTGACGTTTGGCGGTATCAGTTTTACTCCGTGACTGCTCTGCCGCCCTTTTTAAAGTGAATTTTGTGATGCGGTGAATGCGGCTAAGCGCACGCGGAACAGTTAAAACCAAAAACAGTGTTATGGTTGGATTCTCTGTATCCGGCGTTAATTGTTAACTGGTTAACGTCACCTGGAGGCACCAGGCACCGCATCACAAAACTCATTGTTGAGGGCGCGATAATGAAAACGTTATTACCAAACGTTAATACGTCTGAAGGTTGTTTTGAAATTGGCGTCACTATCAGTAATCCTGTATTTACTGAAGATGCCATTAACAAAAGAAAACACGAACGGGAGTTATTAAATAAAGTATGCATTGTTTCAATGCTGGCCCGTTTACGTCTGATGCCAAAAGGATGTGCACAATGAATCCAGTATTTGCACTTATTCTGACGGTTTTTCTTGTTTCCGGAGAGCCAGTTGATATTGCAGTCAGTGTTCACAGAACAATGCAGGAATGTATGGCAGCAGCAACCGAACAGAAAATTCCAGGCAACTGTTATCCGGTCGATAAAGTTATTCACCAGGATAATAACGAAATCCCGGCAGGATTTTAAAACAGCACCGTAATAAATATCCAGTTTCATTCTTATATGTCAGCAATGGCAGAGATTTGTTCACCCTTAAATCTGTGATGAGGTTTACCAATAATGAGCACTGATAAAGAAGAATTTGCACTATATTGCGAAGCAAAAAATGACAAAGTAAGAAAACGCCTAGGAATTAAAGGTGGTTTTTACTGGACTACAGCAAAAAAATTATCTGTTGCAATCTCCCGCTGCATTACCGCAATGGATGACAACGATTATGATGAAGACGACTTTAAAAAACCCGTCCGCGTCAATTTGCCCGTTGTTGACGACCTTCCGCCAGAAGGCGTGTTTGATACTGAATTCTGCAACCGCTATGAAAAAGGCGGGAAAGATGGCATCACAATGACATTTATCGGCCCTTCCCCCTCTGTTCAGGACAAACCAGCCAGCACTGACAATACCAACATCAACGGTGAAGACATGACTGAGATTGAGGAGAGCATGCTTCTGCCTGTCTCCGGTCAGGAACTGCCCATTCGTTGGCTTGCTCAACACGGCAGCGAAAAACCAGTAACGCACGTTTCACGCGACGAACTCCAGGCATTACACATTGCACGGGCTGAAGAACTACCGGCTGTTACTGCCCTGGCTATTTCGCATAAAACCAGTCTGCTCGACTCGCTGGAGATTCGCGACCTCCACAAACTGGTTCGTGACACTGACAAAGTTTTCCCTAATCCTGGTAATTCAGACCTGGGACTAATAACTGCTTTTTTCGAAGCATACCTGGACGCTGACTACACTGATCGGGGTCTGCTGACAAAAGAGTGGATGAAAGGAAATCGTGTTTCACGCATCACCCGCACGGCTTCCGGTGCTAATGCTGGCGGTGGGAACAAAACCGATCGCAATCCGAATTTAGTACACACCCTCGACACACTGGATGTGGAGATTGCAGCAGCCACACTTCCGATGGATTTTAATATTTATGAAATTCCGGGCAGCGTTTATCGTCGCGCAAAAGAAGTAGTCCTGAACAAAGAAAGTCCGTTCAAAGAATGGTCCGCAGCACTTCGTGCAACCCCGGGTATTCTGGACTATTCCCGCGCCGCTATTTTTGCACTTATCCGAAGCGCACACCCTGAATTTTATCACTACCCGGGACGCCTTCAGGGGTATATCAACGCCTATTTGACGGAAACTGATCACGAGAACCCCAGCAAGGAAACTCTCACAGCTGCCCGGCATACGCCGGAAAAAGATATCCTGGAAGAAATTAACCGCGAGGTGGTTACTGAGCGTGAAACAGAAGAAGAAAAACCACAACCATCTGACGCAATGGCAGGTGAACAGGCAACAACTGAAACAATGGAACCGGATACAACTGAACATGGCCAGAACGCGCAGTCGCTGGATGCTCAGTCGCAGGTGAGTTCCGCTAACCAAGTAAAAGTCACCGCTGACGAAGTAAACAAAATTATGCAGGCAGCCAATATCAGCCAGCCTGACGCCGATAAGTTACTTGCTGTATCGCGTGGTGAATTTGTTGAGGGGATTAGCGACCCTAATGATCCGAAATGGGTCAAGGGGATCCAGACTCGCGATTCTGTGAACCAGAACCAGCATGAATCGGAACGGAACGACCAAAAAGCGGAACAAAACAGCCCAAATGCGTTACAAAACGAGCCAGAAACGAAACAATCCGAACCAGTAGCGCAACAGGAACCGGAAAAAGTCAGCACCGCCTGCGGTCAGAGCGGTGGCGGCAACTGCCCTGATTGTGGCGCGGTGATGGGCGACGCAACATACCAGGAAACATTCGATGAAGAGAATCAGGTTGAAGTTCAGGAAAATGATCCGGAGAAAATGGAAGGCGCTGAACATCCACACAAGGAGAACACTGGCGGCAATCAGCATCACGCCAGCGATAATGAAACTGGCGAGACGGCAGATCACTCAATTAAGGTGAACGGTCATCAAGAAATCACATCCACCAGCAGGACGTGTGACCATCTAATGATCGACCTTGAAACCATGGGAAAAAATCCTGATGCCCCGATCATCTCAATAGGTGCAATATTTTTCGATCCGCAAACCGGAGATGTGGGACCGGAATTTAGTAAGACTATCGATCTGGAAACTGCTGGCGGAGTCATTGATCGGGACACCATTAAATGGTGGCTTAAGCAATCACGCGAAGCGCAATCTGCCATTATGACCGATGAAATCCCGTTAGATGATGCACTGTTACAATTGCGGGAATTTATCGACGAAAACTCCGGTGAATTTTTTGTTCAGGTCTGGGGAAATGGAGCCAACTTCGACAACACGATTTTGCGCCGTTCATACGAACGGCAGGGGATCCCCTGCCCGTGGCGTTACTACAACGATCGCGATGTACGCACAATCGTTGAGCTGGGGAAAGCCATAGACTTCGATGCCAGAACGGCTATTCCATTCGAAGGTGAGCGCCATAATGCACTTGATGACGCTCGTTACCAGGCAAAATACGTTTCAGCTATCTGGCAAAAACTGATCCCGAGTCAGGCTGATTTTTAATGTTCAACCCTAATTGCCGCTAACCGTATATAGTTAGCGGCGGTTATGAGATATAGCTATGAGCAGCTTATTTTTAACCGAAGATGAATTGCTAATATTAACGGGCTGCAAATATGCAAGCCACCAGCGAAAATGGTTAATGGAAAACGGGCTTCCGTTCTATACCAATCGTAGTGGCAAACCGATTGTCAGCCGGGATCTATTTACCTGCAATAAAACTTTACCACCACGCGAGGTAGAGCCGAATTTTGGTGCGATCTGATGGGAAGACGAAGGAAAAATCCTGAACACGAAAAATTACCTCCAAATGTATACCCAAATAAATATAGTTATGTATGGAAACCAACATCCAGAGAATCTGTCACACTAACCGCCATCAAGGATGGTTTAGCTGCTTTATGGAAAAAGTATGAGGAAACTGTAAATAATCGCGATCGTGCAATGACATTCGGTCGCTTGTGGGAAAAATTCCTCGCCAGCGCCTATTACAGTGACCTTAGTCCAAGAACACAAAAAGATTATCTGCAACATCAAAAAAAGTTGCTTGCCGTATTCGGTAAGGTACCAGCGGATTCCATAAAACCAGAACACATCCGTCGATACATGGACAAAAGAGGGGAGCAGAGTAAAACGCAAGCCAACCATGAAAAAAGCAGTATGTCCCGTGTTTACAGTTGGGGGTATGAGCGAGGGTACGTGAAGGCTAACCCATGTGCAGGTGTAAGTAAATTCAAGGCCAAAAACCGCGAACGATATGTAACCGACAAAGAATACCAGGCAGTATTAAGCGTTGCACCTCTTCCTGTTTTTATCGCAATGGAAATTGCCTATCTGTGTGCAGCGAGGGTTTCCGATGTGTTATCGCTGAAATGGGAACAGATTGGAAACGACGGGATATTCATCCAGCAAGGGAAAACCGGAAAAAAACAGATAAAAGCATGGAGTCCACGATTACAGGCAGCGATCGAAAAAGCAAAACAGTTGCCAAAATCTGCCTATGTGATCAGCAATCAATACGGCAACCGATATATGTACAAAGGCTTTAACGAAATGTGGGTAGATGCAAGAAATCGTGCTGGAAAAATTTCAGGTATTTTAACCGACTTCACCTTTCATGATCTGAAGGCGAAAGGAATTTCAGACTATGAAGGAAGCAGCCGGGATAAGCAACTTTTCTCTGGTCACAAAACCGAAGGGCAAGTGCTAATCTATGACAGGAAGGTTAAAGTTTCACCAACACTTGATGTCCCGTTACCTGAAAATATTCCAAGAAAATATTCCAAGTAATTCCAAGTGTGATTTTTGTCACTGACTTAATGATGTGTAAGTGATTGAATTTTGGCGGAGAGAGGGGGATTTGAACCCCCGGTGGAGTTGCCCCCACTCCGGTTTTCGAGACCGGTCCGTTCAGCCGCTCCGGCATCTCTCCGTTCAGATGGTTGCCATGATGCCAGGAAATTTGGCATTTTAACAGTCCCTGTCCGTGCAATTTTGTTCAAGTGACGAGTTTGCGAGCAAAACGATGATTAAGTGGCCCTGGAAAGTACAAGAATCAGCACATCAAACTGCCCTTCCCTGGCAGGAAGCACTATCGATCCCCCTTTTAACGTGTCTGACGGAACAGGAACAAAGCAAATTAGTCACTCTTGCCGAACGTTTTTTACAGCAAAAGCGGCTTGTTCCTTTACAGGGCTTTGAACTGGATTCATTAAGAAGCTGCCGGATAGCACTTCTATTTTGCCTACCCGTTCTGGAGTTAGGACTGGAATGGCTGGATGGTTTTCATGAAGTCTTAATTTATCCTGCGCCATTTGTGGTCGATGATGAATGGGAAGACGATATCGGTCTGGTGCATAACCAACGTATTGTTCAGTCAGGTCAGAGCTGGCAGCAAGGGCCTATCGTTTTGAACTGGTTGGATATACAAGATTCTTTTGATGCTTCTGGTTTTAACCTGATTATTCATGAAGTCGCTCATAAGCTGGACACCCGTAACGGCGATCGCGCCAGCGGAGTTCCCTTTATTCCGTTGCGTGAGGTTGCTGGCTGGGAACACGATCTTCATGCTGCAATGAACAACATTCAGGAAGAAATCGAATTGGTTGGCGACAATGCGGCGAGCATTGATGCTTATGCTGCCAGTGATCCTGCTGAATGTTTTGCCGTACTTTCTGAATATTTCTTTAGCGCCCCAGAACTTTTTGCTCCTCGTTTCCCTTCATTGTGGCAACGTTTCTGCCAATTTTATCAACAAGATCCTTTGCAGAGACTGCATCGCACTAATGATACAGACTCGTTTTCGGCGACGAATGTTCATTAATTAACAACTTTGCAGATTAATTAACCAATTGAAATGACTTATGAAATTTAGTGTTGACAGACAAGGTACCGCTAAGTAATATGCGCCCCGTTCACACGATTCCTCTGTAGTTCAGTCGGTAGAACGGCGGACTGTTAATCCGTATGTCACTGGTTCGAGTCCAGTCAGAGGAGCCAAATTCTAAAAATTCGCTTTTTTAGCGCAATGTCACTGACCTTAGTTGAACATTGCTTTTTAACGGATAGCGGTTTTTTAACATCTTAAGCGCCCTCGACCTTTATGGTTGAGGGCGTTTTGCTATGAACGCCATCACCATTTTCCCCTCGATTATAAAACTTGAGTTATTCAGTAGTCTCCCCTCTTGCAACTCACACCCAAAACTGCCTAACGAAAAGTTATTAATTTTCAATCATATTGCTATCAGGATTTACATTTTTTCGCTGTGCTAGAAAGGGCGCATTTATGTTAGCTCGTTCAGGGAAGGTAAGCATGGCTACGAAGAAGAGAAGTGGAGAAGAAATAAATGACCGACAAATCTTATGCGGGATGGGAATTAAACTACGCCGCTTAACTGCGGGTATCTGCCTGATAACTCAACTTGCGTTCCCTATGGCTGCGGCAGCACAAGGTGTGGTAAACACCGCAACCCAACAACCAGTTCCTGCACAAATTGCCATTGCAAATGCCAATACGGTGCCCTACACCCTTGGAGCGCTGGAATCGGCCCAAAGCGTTGCCGAACGTTTCGGTATTTCGGTGGCTGAGTTACGCAAACTCAACCAGTTTCGTACGTTTGCTCGAGGTTTTGATAATGTCCGCCAGGGTGATGAACTGGATGTCCCGGCACAAGTTAGTGAAAATAATTTAACCCCGCCACCGGGTAATAGCAGTGGCAACCTTGAGCAACAGATAGCCAGTACTTCACAGCCAATCGGGTCTCTGCTCGCCGAAGATATGAACAGCGAGCAAGCGGCAAATATGGCGCGTGGATGGGCCTCTTCTCAGGCTTCAGGCGCAATGACAGACTGGTTAAGCCGCTTCGGTACCGCAAGAATCACGCTGGGCGTGGATGAAGATTTTAGCCTGAAGAACTCCCAGTTCGATTTTCTCCATCCGTGGTATGAAACGCCTGATAATCTCTTTTTCAGTCAGCATACTCTCCATCGTACTGACGAGCGTACGCAGATTAACAACGGCTTAGGTTGGCGTCATTTCACTCCCACATGGATGTCGGGCATCAACTTCTTTTTCGACCACGATCTTAGCCGTTACCACTCCCGCGCCGGCATTGGCGCGGAGTACTGGCGCGACTATCTAAAATTAAGCAGTAACGGCTATTTGCCACTGACCAACTGGCGCAGCGCACCTGAGCTGGACAACGATTATGAAGCCCGCCCGGCCAATGGCTGGGATGTACGCGCAGAAGGCTGGCTACCCGCCTGGCCGCACCTTGGCGGTAAACTGGTCTATGAACAGTATTATGGCGATGAAGTGGCCCTGTTCGATAAAGACGATCGGCAAAGTAATCCTCATGCCATAACCGCTGGACTTAACTATACCCCCTTCCCGCTGATGACCTTCAGCGCGGAGCAACGCCAGGGTAAACAGGGCGAAAATGACACCCGTTTTGCCGTCGATTTTACCTGGCAACCTGGCAGCGCAATGCAGAAACAGCTTGACCCGAACGAAGTCGCTGCACGGCGTAGCCTTGCAGGCAGCCGTTATGATCTGGTGGATCGCAACAACAACATCGTTCTGGAATACCGCAAAAAAGAACTGGTTCGCCTGACCCTGACAGACCCCGTGACAGGGAAGTCAGGAGAAGTGAAATCATTGGTTTCGTCGCTACAAACCAAATATGCCCTGAAAGGCTATAACGTCGAAGCCACCGCTCTGGAAGCTGCCGGTGGCAAAGTGGTCACAACGGGTAAAGATATTCTGGTTACCCTGCCGGCTTACCGGTTCACCAGTACGCCAGAAACCGATAACACCTGGCCGATTGAAGTCACCGCTGAAGATGTCAAAGGCAATTTGTCGAATCGTGAACAAAGCATGGTGGTCGTTCAGGCACCTACGCTAAGCCAGAAAGATTCCTCGGTATCGTTAAGTACCCAAACATTGAGCGCGGATTCCCATTCAACCGCCACACTGACTTTTATTGCTCATGATGCAGCAGGTAATCCTGTTATCGGGCTGGTGCTTTCGACGCGTCACGAAGGAGTTCAGGACATCACCCTTTCTGAATGGAAAGATAATGGTGACGGAAGCTATACCCAGATCCTGACCACAGGAGCGATGTCTGGCACGCTGACGCTGATGCCACAGCTGAATGGTGTGGATGCGGCTAAAGCCCCCGCCGTGGTGAATATCATTTCTATTTCGTCATCCCGAACTCACTCGTCAATTAAAATTGATAAAGACCGTTATCTCTCCGGCAATCCTATCGAGGTGACGGTAGAACTGAGAGATGAAAATGACAAACCTGTTAAGGAGCAAAAACAGCAACTGAATAACGCAGTCAGCATCGACAACGTGAAACCTGGTGTCACTACAGACTGGAAAGAAACCGCAGATGGCGTCTATAAGGCAACCTATACCGCCTATACCAAAGGCAGTGGGCTTACTGCGAAGCTATTAATGCAAAACTGGAATGAAGATTTGCATACCGCTGGTTTTATCATCGACGCCAACCCGCAGTCAGCAAAAATTGCGACATTATCTGCCAGCAATAATGGTGTGCTCGCCAATGAGAATGCAGCAAACACCGTCTCGGTCAATGTCGCTGATGAAGGAAGCAACCCAATCAATGATCATACCGTCACGTTTGCGGTATTAAGCGGATCGGCAACTTCCTTCAACAATCAAAACACCGCAAAAACGGATGTTAATGGTCTGGCGACTTTTGATCTGAAAAGTAGTAAGCAGGAAGACAACACGGTTGAAGTCACCCTTGAAAATGGCGTGAAACAAACGTTAATCGTCAGTTTTGTCGGCGACTCGAGTACCGCGCAGGTTGAGCTGCAGAAGTCGAAAAATGAAGTGGTCGCTGACGGCAATGATAGCGCCACAATGACCGCGACAGTCCGGGATGCAAAAGGCAACCTGCTCAATGACGTCAAGGTCACTTTCAATGTTAATTCAGCAGAGGCGAAACTGAGCCAAACAGAAGTGAATAGCCACGACGGGATCGCCACAGCTACGCTGACCAGTTTGAAAAATGGTGATTATAGGGTTACGGCCTCTGTGAGCTCTGGTTCTCAGGCTAATCAACAGGTGATTTTTATCGGTGATCAAAGTACTGCTGCCCTGACCCTCAGTGTGCCTTCAGGTGATATCACCGTCACCAACACAGCTCCGCTACATATGACTGCAACCTTGCAGGATAAAAATGGCAACCCATTAAAAGATAAAGAAATCACCTTCTCTGTGCCAAACGACGTCGCAAGTCGGTTCTCGATTAGCAACAGCGGAAAAGGCATGACGGATAGCAACGGGACTGCAATCGCCTCCCTGACCGGCACGTTAGCGGGCACGCATATGATCACGGCTCGTCTGGCTAACAGCAATGTCAGCGATACACAGCCAATGACGTTTGTGGCGGATAAAGACAGAGCGGTTGTCGTTCTGCAAACATCGAAAGCGGAAATCATTGGGAATGGCGTGGATGAGACAACTCTGACAGCAACAGTGAAAGATCCGTCGAATCATCCGGTGGCGGGAATAACGGTGAACTTCACCATGCCACAGGGCGTGGCGGCAAACTTTACCCTCGAAAATAACGGCATTGCCATCACCCAAGCCAATGGGGAAGCGCATGTCACGCTCAAAGGTAAAAAAGCGGGTACACATACGGTTACCGCAACGCTGGGTAATAACAATACCAGTGATTCGCAGCCGGTAACATTTGTGGCGGACAAAACCTCGGCTCAGGTTGTCCTGCAGATGTCAAAAGATGAGATCACAGGTAATGGCGTCGATAACGCAACGCTAACTGCAACGGTTAAAGATCAGTTCGACAATGAGGTGAATAATCTTCCGGTAACATTCAGCTCAGCCTCTTCAGGACTCACCCTGACCCCGGGAGTAAGTAATACCAATGAGTCTGGCATCGCGCAGGCCACTCTCGCAGGCGTTGCCTTTGGTGAGCAGACGGTCACTGCATCACTGGCTAATAATGGTGCCAGCGACAACAAAACTGTGCATTTTATTGGCGACACAGCAGCGGCAAAAATTATCGAGTTGACGCCTGTCCCAGACAGCATAATCGCCGGTACCCCGCAGAACAGCTCCGGCAGCGTCATCACCGCCACAGTCGTTGATAATAATGGCTTTCCGGTGAAAGGTGTGACTGTGAACTTCACCAGCAGAACAAACTCTGCCGAAATGACGAATGGCGGCCAAGCCGTAACGAACGAACAGGGTAAGGCTACCGTCACTTATACCAATACCCGCTCCTCGATAGAATCAGGAGCGAGACCGGATACCGTTGAGGCCAGTCTGGAAAATGGTAGCTCCACGCTTAGCACATCAATTAATGTCAACGCTGATGCGTCTACGGCACATCTCACCTTGCTACAGGCACTTTTTGATACAGTCTCCGCAGGCGACACTACCAATCTGTATATTGAGGTGAAGGATAATTACGGCAACGGTGTACCCCAGCAGGAGGTAACCCTCAGAGTATCACCAAGTGAAGGCGTGACCCCCAGTAATAACGCTATATATACTACCAACCACGACGGCAATTTTTACGCAAGCTTTACCGCTACAAAAGCCGGGGTTTATCAAGTGACGGCAACCCTCGAAAATGGCGATTCGATGCAACAAACAGTGACCTATGTGCCGAACGTCGCGAATGCCGAAATCACGCTGGCAGCCTCGAAGGATCCGTTGATTGCCGACAATAACGATCTCACGACACTAACAGCAACAGTCGCTGATACAGAGGGCAATGCGATAGCCAACACTGAAGTAACATTTACTCTGCCGGAAGATGTGAAGGCGAACTTCACGCTGAGCGATGGCGGTAAAGCGATTACTGATGCTGAAGGCAAAGCGAAAGTCACGCTGAAAGGTACAAAAGCAGGCGCTCATACTGTTACAGCATCGATGACTGGCGGTAAGAGTGAGCAGTTGGTGGTGAACTTTATTGCGGATACGCTCAGTGCGCAGGTTAATCTTAACGTTACCGAGGACAACTTTATCGCCAATAACGTTGGGATGACCACACTTCAGGCAACAGTGACTGATGGAAACGGCAACCCGTTAGCCAATGAGGCGGTGACATTCACGCTACCGGCAGACGTGAGCGCAAGCTTCACTCTCGGACAAGGCGGTTCCGCCATTACTGATATCAACGGCAAGGCTGAAGTTACACTGAGCGGTACAAAATCCGGCACCTACCCCGTGACAGTTAGCGTGAACAATTATGGTGTCAGTGATACGAAACAGGTGACTTTGATTGCCGATGCTGGTACCGCAACACTAGCCTCCTTAACCTCTGTATACTCATTCGTCGTCAGCACGACCGAGGGCGCGACCATGACTGCAAGCGTCACTGACGCTAACGGCAACCCGGTAGAAGGCATAAAAGTTAATTTCCGCGGAACCTCCGTCACGCTAAGCAGCACCAGCGTTGAAACGGATGATCAGGGTTTCGCTGAAATTCTTGTGACAAGCACCGAAGTCGGACTGAAAACAGTTTCAGCCTCTCTGGCAGATAAACCTACTGAAGTCATATCGCGATTACTGAATGCAAAAGCAGATATTAATTCTGCAACGATTACCAGTCTGGAGATACCTGAAGGTCAGCTAATGGTCGCACAAGACGTAGCAGTTAAAGCTCACGTCAACGACCAGTTTGGCAACCCGATTCTTAATGAATCTGTAACATTCAGTGCAGAGCCACCAGAGCACATGACCATCAGCCAAAATATTGTCTCTACTGATACGCATGGTATAGCCGAGGTCTCCATGACGCCCGAAAGAAACGGTTCGTATATGGTGAAAGCATCCCTGGCGAATGGAGCCTCACTTGAGAAACAACTGGAGGCTATTGATGAAAAACTGACACTCACGGCGTCCAGTCCGCTTATCGGTGTCTATGCCCCTACAGGCACTACTCTGACGGCAACGCTAACCTCTGCAAATGGCACTCCAGTGGAGGGTCAGGTCATCAACTTTAGCGTAACGCCAGAAGGGGCGACGTTAAGTGGCGGAAAAGTGAGAACTAACTCTTCAGGTCAGGCTCCGGTCGTTCTGACCAGCAATAAAGTCGGTACATATACGGTGACTGCATCGTTCCATAACGGCGTAACAATACAGACACAGACAACCGTGAAAGTCACTGGCAACTCAAGCACCGCACATGTTGCTAGCTTTATCGCTGATCCATCGACTATCGCCGCCACCAACAGTGATTTAAGTACCTTAAAGGCAACGGTTGAGGATGGCAGTGGTAACCTGATCGAAGGTCTCACTGTGTACTTCGCCTTAAAAAGCGGCTCTGCCACATTAACGTCATTAACAGCGGTGACCGATCAAAACGGAATCGCGACAACAAGCGTGAAAGGAGCGATGACAGGTAGCGTCACGGTAAGCGCAGTCACGACCGCTGGTGGAATGCAAACAGTAGATATAACGCTGGTGGCTGGCCCGGCAGACACCTCGCAGTCCGTCCTTAAGAGCAATCGGTCATCACTGAAAGGGGACTATACCGATAGTGCTGAATTACGTCTTGTTCTGCACGATATATCAGGCAATCCGATCAAAGTTTCTGAAGGGATGGAATTTGTGCAATCAGGTACTAACGTGCCCTATATAAAAATTAGCGCAATTGATTACAGTCTAAATATCAACGGTGATTACAAAGCCACTGTTACAAGCGGCGGAGAGGGTATCGCAACGCTGATCCCTGTATTGAATGGTGTTCATCAAGCTGGTCTGAGTACCACAATACAATTCACTCGCGCAGAAGACAAAATAATGAGCGGTACAGTATCAGTCAATGGTACTGACCTACCGACAACTACATTCCCTTCGCAGGGGTTCACCGGGGCGTATTATCAGTTGAATAATGACAACTTTGCCCCAGGAAAAACGGCGGCTGATTATGAGTTTTCAAGCTCTGCCTCCTGGGTCGATGTTGATGCTACCGGTAAAGTGACATTTAAAAATGTCGGCAGCAATTGGGAAAGGATTACGGCGACGCCAAAATCAGGAGGCCCTAGCTATGTATACGAAATCCGTGTGAAGAGTTGGTGGGTGAACGCCGGCGAGGCTTTCATGATATACAGCCTTGCTGAAAATTTTTGCAGCAGCAATGGCTACACGCTCCCCAGAGCAAACTATTTAAACCACAGTAGTTCCCGAGGCATCGGGTCACTGTACAGTGAATGGGGAGATATGGGGCATTACACGACTGACGCTGGTTTTCAATCAAATATGTATTGGTCATCTAGTCCCGCAAACTCAAGCGAACAATACGTAGTTTCCCTGGCAACAGGTGATCAAAGCGTATTTGAAAAGCTTGGGTTTGCTTATGCGACATGTTATAAAAACCTGTGATTTTCCGTTATAATTTCTTAAAGAGTGCTCCATTCGGAGCACTCTTTTTTACATTCCCTCTATAGAGCTTGCCCTTCTCTCACAGAAAATGAATAAATAAAACTGCTGCACCGCAAGAATCGCGTTCGATGTGACTATGATCGTATCCGGTGAGTACAGCTTTGATCCAAAGGCTGGTTTTCTGTGATGATTGACCAGCCTCAGAGTATTGATGACACCACCGTTCATAACAGATCGGCATTACTATGCATAAGTACTGTCTCATATTCTCGCCAAAACACTTTTTAATGCCTTTGCGAATTCATCCAGACTTATATTGTCAATTTTTTGCCCAACGACGACTGACTCCGAAACATCGGCCATTGCGGGCCATCGCGTTTTGTAATCAGCATAAATTGCAACAACGGGAGTATTATAGGCACTTGCCATATGTAATATTGAGGTGTCAGGAGTTATTGCGATATAAGCATCTTTTATGATTGCTGCTGAACGTTTAATCGAGGGTGATAAGGATAAACGGTAGACATTATTATAACAATCCACTAATACCCTGGCTTTATCTTCCCCTTTTGGTCCATGAACGATCACTATTGGTATATCTGTTTCACTTTGAATTTTTGCTATTAGATTTTCTGCAATCGATAATGAAAATGTACGTTCCTGCGAGCTACCTTCTAAATTAAGCGCAATGTAAGATCCTAACGATCGCATTTCCTCGCGCACCTCATCGAGTACATCCTCACTTAGTGGCAATTCATATATTGGCCTGACTGCTGGAAAACCCGCCTCACGCATCATAAATGCCCATGTCATGGGTACAGGAGCCCGGAGATTCTGATCCATCCGGGACGCGTTCTTGCACAAAGGGGAGTAGCACTTCATGGTTAAACCAACAACCTGAAAATTCGTTTTTGCTTTCAACTGACTGATAAATATCATCGTTTTCAGGTTCTTTTTACGCATCGCCTCTATACAAAGATCCGGCGTACCGTATTTCTGTGTTATGTTCTTTGCTAAATCTTTTATTTCTTTTAATGTTGCGTGATCCTGCATAGTCATTGTGACTAATGTTAATTTAGTCTTTTCAAGTTTAAGTGCATTAAACACTTCTAAATTAATTGTCGACGTAACAATTAAAAGATGCTTAATTTTATGCAATTCAAGCGCCCGAATAACAGGAAAGATGGCCATAGCATCGCCAATCTGGTCGGGAATATGGATGACAACAAAGTCTGTTTTTTCAATATTGAAATTATAAGCTTTATAATCGTAGTAACTAAATGCAATACGTCTCAACAATGATGCTAAAAACATACCTAACCTCGCCTCCCTACTGGTTATAATGCAATGCAGTCTATCAGACTCATCAGGGTGCCATTTTGTGCATATGCGGACTTTTATGTTTCATATCTCTAACCTGTGGCTCCTCTGCTTAATCCTTAAACAACACCAGCAACTCCTGCGCTTTCATCTTCCATCGAATTTTTCATGTTGCCGCTAATCAGCCATAAAATCATTTGCAGATGCGCTCTGTCGAGGTAGTCTCATAAGGTTCGTTTATAGATCGACGGCAATGTGAGTTACCTTTTCCATACTAATTATAAAAAGACAGTACAAACAGGATCATTATGGACTCCACGCTCATCTCCACTCGTCCCGATGAAGGGACGCTTTCGTTAAGTCGCGCCCGACGAGCTGCGTTAGGCAGCTTCGCTGGTGCCGTCGTCGACTGGTATGATTTTTTACTCTATGGCATCACCGCCGCACTGGTGTTTAATCGCGAGTTTTTCCCGCAAGTAAGCCCGGCGATGGGAACGCTCGCCGCATTTGCCACCTTTGGCGTCGGATTCCTTTTCCGTCCGCTCGGCGGTGTCATTTTCGGTCACTTTGGCGACCGACTGGGACGTAAGCGCATGTTAATGCTGACCGTCTGGATGATGGGCATCGCGACAGCCTTGATTGGTATTCTTCCTTCATTCTCGACCATTGGGTGGTGGGCACCTATTTTGCTGGTGACACTGCGTGCCATTCAGGGATTTGCCGTCGGCGGCGAATGGGGAGGCGCGGCGTTGCTTTCCGTTGAAAGTGCACCGAAAAATAAAAAAGCCTTTTACAGTAGCGGTGTACAAGTTGGCTACGGTGTAGGTTTACTGCTTTCAACCGGACTGGTTTCATTGATCAGTATGATGACGACTGACGAACAGTTTTTAAGCTGGGGCTGGCGCATTCCTTTCCTGTTTAGCATCGTACTGGTACTGGGAGCATTGTGGGTGCGCAATGGCATGGAGGAGTCCGCGGAATTTGAACAACAGCAACATTATCAAGCTGCCGCGAAAAAACGCATCCCGGTTATCGAAGCGCTGTTACGACATCCCGGTGCTTTCCTGAAGATTATTGCGCTACGACTGTGCGAATTGCTGACGATGTACATCGTTACTGCCTTTGCACTTAATTATTCAACCCAGAATATGGGGTTACCGCGCGAACTTTTCCTCAATATTGGTTTGCTGGTAGGTGGATTAAGCTGCTTGACAATTCCCTGTTTTGCCTGGCTTGCCGATCGTTTTGGTCGCCGCAGGGTTTATATCACAGGTGCGTTAATCGGAACGTTGAGCGCATTTCCTTTCTTTATGGCGCTTGAAGCACAATCTATTTTCTGGATAGTTTTCTTCTCCATAATGCTGGCAAACATTGCGCATGACATGGTGGTGTGTGTGCAACAACCGATGTTTACCGAAATGTTTGGTGCCAGTTATCGCTATAGTGGTGCTGGAGTCGGTTATCAGGTCGCCAGTGTGGTTGGCGGTGGATTTACACCTTTTATTGCCGCTGCACTCATCACTTACTTTGCCGGGAACTGGCATAGCGTCGCCATTTATTTGCTGGCTGGATGTCTGATTTCCGCAATGACCGCTTTGTTGATGAAAGACAATCAACGCGCTTGATAGTCTGGCGAAGATCATCCGATCTTCGCCTTACACTTTTGTTTCACATTCCTGTGACATACTATCGGATGTGCGGTAATTGTATGGAACAGGAGACACACATGAATAATAAGGGCTCCGGTCTGACCCCAGCTCAGGCACTGGATAAACTCGACGCGCTGTATGAGCAATCTGTAGTCGCATTACGCAACGCCATTGGCAACTATATTACAAGTGGCGAATTACCTGATGAAAACGCCCGCAAACAAGGTCTTTTTGTCTATCCATCACTGACCGTAACCTGGGACGGTAGCACAACCAATCCCCCCAAAACGCGCGCATTTGGTCGTTTTACTCACGCAGGCAGCTACACCACCACGATTACTCGCCCTACTCTCTTTCGTTCGTATCTTAATGAACAACTTACGTTGCTGTATCAGGATTATGGTGCGCATATCTCTGTGCAACCCTCGCAGCATGAAATCCCTTATCCTTATGTCATCGATGGCTCTGAATTGACACTTGATCGCTCAATGAGCGCTGGGTTAACTCGCTACTTCCCGACAACAGAACTGGCGCAAATTGGCGATGAAACTGCAGACGGCATTTATCATCCAACTGAATTCTCCCCCCTATCGCATTTTGATGCGCGCCGCGTCGATTTTTCCCTCGCACGGTTGCGCCATTATACCGGTACGCCAGTTGAACATTTTCAGCCGTTCGTCTTGTTTACCAACTACACACGTTATGTGGATGAATTCGTTCGTTGGGGATGCAGCCAGATCCTCGATCCTGATAGTCCCTACATTGCCCTTTCTTGTGCTGGCGGGAACTGGATCACCGCCGAAACCGAAGCGCCAGAAGAAGCCATTTCCGACCTTGCATGGAAAAAACATCAGATGCCAGCATGGCATTTAATTACCGCCGATGGTCAGGGTATTACTCTGGTGAATATTGGCGTGGGACCGTCAAATGCTAAAACCATCTGCGATCATCTGGCAGTGCTACGCCCGGATGTCTGGTTGATGATTGGTCACTGTGGCGGATTACGTGAAAGTCAGGCCATTGGCGATTATGTACTTGCACACGCTTATTTACGCGATGACCACGTTCTTGATGCGGTTCTGCCGCCCGATATTCCTATTCCGAGCATTGCTGAAGTGCAACGTGCGCTTTATGACGCCACCAAGCTGGTGAGTGGCAGGCCCGGTGAGGAAGTCAAACAGCGGCTACGTACTGGTACTGTGGTAACCACAGATGACAGGAACTGGGAATTACGTTACTCAGCTTCTGCACTTCGTTTTAACTTAAGCCGGGCCGTAGCAATTGATATGGAAAGTGCAACCATTGCCGCGCAAGGATATCGTTTCCGCGTGCCATACGGGACACTACTGTGTGTTTCAGATAAACCGTTGCATGGCGAGATTAAACTTCCCGGTCAGGCTAACCGTTTTTATGAAGGCGCTATTTCCGAACACCTACAAATTGGCATTCGGGCGATCGATTTGCTGCGCGCAGAAGGCGACCGACTGCATTCGCGTAAATTACGAACCTTTAATGAGCCGCCGTTCCGATAATAAGTTCTGAACCTTCTTATCAGAAATAGATGTGAAGGATTAAGTAAGACATCTGGCAAATAGCCTGCAATAAACGCGGGCTGTTTGCTTCCTTGGGCAAATGCGAGTTTCATTATCGTCTTAATGATTTCCGCATATTAAAAGCAAGTATGCTTTCAAAACACAATTATAAAAAATCCCGCCAACAACATTAGTTTTTATGAGATTAAATATAATATTATGGCTTTAGAATATTTTTATTTCTAATAGACGAGATTTTTCCTGTTATGATATAATATGCCGAATTAACACATGTTAACGATTTACCTGTAATGTAAATAAATTTTCGAGGAGATCATTCCAGTGGGACGTAAATGGGCCAATATTGTTGCTAAAAAAACGGCTAAAGACGGTGCAACGTCTAAAATTTATGCAAAATTCGGTGTAGAAATCTATGCTGCTGCCAAACAAGGTGAACCTGATCCAGAATTAAACACATCTTTAAAATTCGTTATTGAACGTGCAAAGCAGGCACAAGTTCCAAAGCACGTTATTGATAAAGCAATTGATAAAGCCAAAGGCGGCGGAGATGAAACGTTCGTGCAGGGACGTTATGAAGGCTTTGGTCCTAATGGCTCAATGATTATCGCCGAGACATTGACTTCAAATGTTAACCGTACGATTGCTAACGTTCGCACAATTTTCAATAAAAAAGGCGGCAATATCGGAGCGGCAGGTTCTGTCAGCTATATGTTTGACAATACGGGTGTGATTGTATTTAAGGGGACAGACCCTGACCATATTTTTGAAATTTTACTTGAAGCTGAAGTTGATGTTCGTGATGTGACTGAAGAAGAAGGTAACATTGTTATTTATACTGAACCTACTGACCTTCATAAAGGAATCGCGGCTCTAAAAGCAGCTGGAATCACTGAGTTCTCAACAACAGAATTAGAAATGATTGCTCAATCTGAAGTTGAGCTTTCCCCAGAAGATTTAGAAATCTTTGAAGGGCTTGTTGATGCCCTTGAAGATGACGACGATGTACAAAAAGTTTATCATAACGTCGCAAATCTCTAATTATCTTTTAAAGAAATCTGTCTTTACGGCAGATTTCTTTAATCTCATATAACCCTTATAAAAAATATAATGTTCAACTCGTCATATTGATTATAAAAAATCCCCGTTCCCAGAGAAATAATATTTATTAAAATTCCAGTTCTTCTTTTTCTGATTACAGAAGGCAAAGTGGCAATAACGCATAGTTTCCCGATAAAGACGCGATAGCGACATCCCGCATAAGGCATTTTTCTCTTTATCTTTGTACGGTACTTCATGGAACAGAGTTTTTGACCTTGCGAATCGTGATGTCTGTTGGGGGCAACTTGCTCACTGAAGCGTGAGACTCGATTAAGCGCACGAAACACAGAAATCAAAAACCAGGCCACTCTTTTACAAAGTGGCCGGGTAAAAATAATTTTTATTTTTTAACTGTTTTGAGACTCATAGAGATATCTCAAAACTAAAATTTGGCTCCTCTGACTGGACTCGAACCAGTGACATACGGATTAACAGTCCGCCGTTCTACCGACTGAACTACAGAGGAATCGTGAGAACGAGACGAATATTAGCGATGCCCACCCATAATGTCAAAGCCTGTTTTTTAAATTTGAAATCGTTTGCTGAAATAATCTGCATTTTGTCGTTTATTCCGACACAGCTGGCTTTTTTTCACACTTTTGCGGTTCGGATCGAGGGTATTTCCACAGCCAACGTCCAGTAACCATTCGCCAGTAAAACAGCACGGCCCGCACAGCCCAGTCGGCAAACATTCCCATCCAGACACCAACCACACCCCAGCCAAGCATGATGCCCAGCACATAACCGACGACAACCCGGCAACCCCACATGCTCAACATAGAAACCCACATGGCGTAACGGGCATCGCGAGCACCTTTAAATCCAGCGGGTAGCACCCATGAGGCGGACCAAATAGGCATAAATAAAGCATTTAGCCAAATCAGAATCACAACGACATGTTTAACCTGTGGATCCTGGGTGTAAAACGATGCCATAACCCCGGCAAAGGGAGCCGTTAGCCAGGCGATGGCCGTTAATCCAAGAGTGGAAAGCCAGAACACATGCCGCAACTGAATCTCTGCTTGCGCTATCTGCCCTACCCCCAACCTTCGGCCTGTAATGATCGTAGAAGCAGAGCCGAGCGCACTTCCGGGTAAGTTGATAAGAGCCGCAATTGAAAACGCGATAAAATTTCCGGCAATAACACTGGTCCCCATCCCGGCAACGAACATTTGGGTTAATAACCGACCACTGGTAAATAACACTGATTCGACACTCGCTGGAATACCAATCCCCATGACTTCCCAGATAATGCTAAAATTCAGCGGTTTAAAATAGCTCTTTAACGAAATCCTTAGCGCAGGATTAAAACCAATCGCCAGCACCCACAAAATTGCAACTGCGCCAATATAACGAGAAATGGTTAAACCCAACCCAGCCCCGACAAATCCCAGTCCCGGCCAGGAGAAAAGGCCGTAAATCAATATGCCGCTAATAATAATATTAAGAATATTCAGGCTACCGTTAATCAGTAGCGGTATTTTCGTATTCCCTGCACCACGAAGTGCCCCGCTACCAATCAAAGTGATGGCAGCTGCTGGATAACTGAGTGCCGTCAGCTCCAGATAAGTCAACGCCAGTGCTTTAACTTCTGTCGTGGCATCACCCGCGACGAAATCAATAATTTGTTCGCCAAAATGATGAATAAGCGTTGCCAACAGTACGGCAAACAACGTCATGATCACCAATGACTGCCGCGTCGCCACCCTCGCTCGTCGTCGATCCCGCTTACCGAGACTAAATGCCACAACGACAGTAGTACCAAGATCGATAGCAGCAAAAAAAGCCATAATGACCATATTGAAGCTGTCCGCCAATCCCACGCCGGCCATCGCATCTTTTCCCAGCCAGCTGACCAGAAAAGTGCTCAGGACACCCATCAACAGGACACAGGCATTCTCCATGAAGATAGGAACAGCAAGCGGGGTTATCTCGCGCCAGAACAACACTTTGTAGCTCTTGCGTTTAGCGTGCCAGCGAGTGCCGTGAACAACCTGGCGTAAAGCAGAGGAGATATTCAAAGCCGACCTTAATTGCAGAAAGTGAAACCACATTTCAAATAATGAGGGAGAATCAGCAAAGCTGCAAAGATTTTCGCCAACAAATTGTCTGCAAATGCAACAAACTGTTGATAGAAACGGCAAACAGTTGGGGAATTTAAAAATCGGGTTTGACAAAAGATTTTTCGCCGTTAAGATGTGCCTCAACAGCGATTCCTCTGTAGTTCAGTCGGTAGAACGGCGGACTGTTAATCCGTATGTCACTGGTTCGAGTCCAGTCAGAGGAGCCAAATTTCTGAAAAGCCCGCTTTTATAGCGGGCTTTTTGCTATATCTGATAATCAATTTCCTCTTCACTGTTTTCCATCACCTGCCGCTTGATATCCTCAACTGACAGTCCTGCATTACAAAGTTCCAGAAAGCGCCAGACATAGTTACGCTGAAGTTGTCCTCGCTTCAGTCCCAACCAGACAGTATTAGCATCGAAAAGATGCCGCGTATCCAGACGGATTAAATTCTCTTCCTCTTGTTCGCCGCTGGATTGTTCGGCAACTAATCCGATCCCAAGCCCAAGAGCAACATAGGTTTTAATGACATCAGAATCCTGCGCACTTAATACAATATCTGCCAGCAAACCTTTGCGGGCAAATGCGTCATCAATACGTGAGCGCCCCGTAATCCCCTGTCGGTAAGTGATTAACGGCCACTTCGCTATTGATTCCAGCGTCAATGGTGAAATTTGCGTCAAGGGATGATCGTGTGGAACAAGCAAACTATGGTGCCAACGAAACCACGGGAAGGCGACGAGCTGCGGGTCATTACTCAAACGCTCGCTGGCGATACCAATATCAGCTTCGCCATTTTGCAACAATGTCGCAATTTCCTGTGGCGTCCCCTGGATTAGCCCGAGCCGAACCTCCGGGAAAAGTTCGCGAAAAGCTTTAATGACCTCTGGCAAGCTATAACGTGCCTGAGTATGCGTCGTTGCAATAGTGAGAACGCCAGACGTATCGTTGGTAAACAGGTCTGCAAGCCGACGAACATTACTGGCTTCATTCAGAATACGTTCTGCAATGACCAGTAATGCTTTGCCCGGTTCAGTCATGCCCAGCAGTCGCTTACCTCGTCGAACAAATATTTCGATGCCAAGTTCATCCTCCAGTTCCCGAATATGACGGCTGACGCCTGACTGTGAGGTAAAAAGCATATTCGCAACCTCTGTCAGGTTGTAATCCTGACGTGCAGCCTCGCGGATTATCTTTAGTTGTTGGAAATTCACGGTAAACTCCGGGCAGTTCAGATTTCCCGTTATTGTTAAAGTCTAATGCCCGGCATAACAAATAATAAAAACCCGCATCTTATTCCATTCCGATATAACACTTAGCTCACCAATTGCCACTGCCTTTTTTCCATCACTGGAGAACTAATCACTGACATTAACAACTCTTTCACTGCCTGTGCCTGTGGCGATAAGTTCGCTCTGGCGGGTAAATTTAATGACAAAGAGAGACTCATGGAAGGAGTGGTAATGCGTGACATCCACCCATTTACTGCGCCACATAACGAACGCGCGGCCGATTCGGGTAATACTGCAACGCCCATGCCGCTGGCAATCGCTGCGGTAAGCGTGGCAATAGACTCAATTTCACCAATAACTTTTGCCGTGAGTCGCCGTAGGGAAAAAGCCTCATCAACACGAAGTCTAATAGCACTGTAATCACTGGGGAGAAAGAGGTTCATTTTCGCAATAGCATTCACATCAACGCTTTGCCCCGGGCAATCTTGAGTACCTACCAGAAAAAGATCTTCTTTCAGCAAAGCCTGACTGGATACACCAGCCACAGGGGAATGCTCATAAATCACCGCCATATCGAGTTGGTGATTTATCAATTTTTCGTTAAGCACTGCACCACTATTTTCATGAAGATAGATAACGATCTCCGGAAATTCAGCGCGAACCGCCTGTAATAAGGGCATGGTGATGGATGACGCAGCGGTTCCTGGTGCAAAGCCAATCGAGACTTGCCCCGATAATGCCTGACCAACGTTATGCACCGCCAGTTGGGCCTGTTCACACTGACGTAAAATGGCCCGCGCATGGGTATAGAGAATTTTTCCGGCGTCTGTTGGCGTAACGCCCCGCTTTGTACGGATCAAAAGTTGTTGATTTAACTCACCTTCCAGTGTGGCAACCTGCTGGCTGAGCGCTGGTTGTGCGATATGCAATACTTCAGCAGCCTGGGTCAGGCTACCAATATCTACAATTTTTACGAAGTATTTCAGGCGTCTGAAGTTCATGTTGCCTCCGGTTTTTAAGAATCGGCCCAAGTGCCGCCATTACTTACAACCAGATTGCAAGATGCTTGCCAGTTTTATTTTGGCGTTGATGTACAAGCTAACCAACTGTCAAATAAGAGATTATGATAGATTCGTCATTTGCTCCTTTAATCAGCTGTCGCGTTCCCCTGCCCTATAAAAGGAGGGTATGCACCACGATGGTTCATTACCCAATAAGATTGAAAGCTCACCACTTTGTTGAAATTGACAGCAAACAAACAAAAAAATGCATTTCACCCTTTGACATCACCATGCACTGCCATTAATATGCGCCCCGTTCACACGATTCCTCTGTAGTTCAGTCGGTAGAACGGCGGACTGTTAATCCGTATGTCACTGGTTCGAGTCCAGTCAGAGGAGCCAAATTCAAAAAAGCCTGCTTTCTAGCAGGCTTTTTGCTTTCTAATTACCAACGCTCTTAAAACATCTGTCTTGAACCAGAACTAATTTGCACAGGCATTCCCGATCGACGTTGCAACGCAGCATTTGCGCGATTTACATCAACTTCTTGCCCGCTGATAAACGCCCGCAAAGATGGGGTTACCGGCAATGGCACTTTTCGGTCAGACTCATATTCTGCACGATTGCGCGACAACGGCTCATGAACTTCCAGCCAGTTCGAGCCATCTGGTTCAGTGGTGTATTTTACTGGCTGGTCGATAATTTGCACACGCGTCCCAACAGGAACATTATCAAACAGATATTTGATATCGTCATTGCGCAGACGAATACAGCCCTGACTTACCCGGAGCCCAATACCAAAATTGGCATTGGTACCATGGATGGCATACAACCTGCCAATATAAATCGCGTACAGCCCCATGGGATTATCGGGGCCCGCAGGAACAAATGCGGGCAAACTCTCCCCTCGTTTCGCATATTCGCGCCGAGTGTTCGGCGTTGGCGTCCAGGTTGGAGCTTCTTGTTTACGTTCAACGGTAGTCACCCAGTTACGCGGGGTTTCTCGCCCAGCCTGGCCGATACCAATAGGAAAGACTTCCACAGTATTACTGTCTGGTGGGTAGTAATAAAGACGCATCTCAGCGACGTTAACCACAATCCCTTTACGAACAGTGGCGGGCAAAATCAGTTGCTGCGGAATGGTGAGTTGCGAGCCAGACTTCGGCAAAAAAACATCAGCGCCCGGGTTCGCTTCCAGCATGTTACTTAACCCTTGCCCGTATTGTGCGGCAAAAGTCTCCAGCGGCTGGGTATTGTGATCAGGAACAGTTACAGTAAACGACTGCCCCACTAAACGGCTACCCTCTGGAGGTAATGGATAAGTTACCGCCAGGCTAGTATGGCTGGCAAAAAGCAGAGCAAATGAGCAAAAAATATTTACACGACGCATCATGTCCCTTTCCTAAGTCGCGAAAGCTATCCGTTAAGTATAGCTTTTATCAGACTTTTCGTTTTTAACTGTTCAAATCAGAAGTCGTATTCCCCGGTAGAACAATATTACTGGCAGCAAGTTCGCCCATGTTGTTATATATCGCACAGGCAGCTTCGATGATGGGCATCGCCAGAGCTGCGCCACTCCCCTCACCTAAACGCATCTCCATATTGAGAAAAGGCTCCAGCCCCAAATGCGACAGCGCAATACGCGCCCCTTTTTCTGCCGACAGGTGAGAAGGAATGAGATACGGTTTGATTGCAGGAGACATCTGGCAGGCTGCGAGCGCGGCAGCATAAGAAAGAAATCCATCCAGCAACACGGGTAAACCGCAGGAAGCAGCGCCTAACATCACGCCAGCCATTCCGACCAAATCAAATCCACCCACTTTTGCCAGGACATCAACGCCATCCTGCGGATTTGGTTGATTCAACGTAATCGCCCGGCGCACAACATCAATTTTATTAGCCAGTTTATCTGTCGGCAGGTTTGCGCCAATCCCAACCACTTCTTCAGGAGCCCGGCCAGTGATTGTGCTGACTATTGCCGCTGCCGGTGTCGTGTTTGCCATCCCCAGTTCACCTACACCAAACAGCGTAACACCGTTTTTTGCCAGCTCCCGCGTATAACATATGACGTCCAAAAGCAACTTTTCTGCCTGATGGCGACTCATTGCCGGAGCTGAAGCAATATTGCCACTACCTCGAGCAACACGCATGTTGATAAGCCCGGGGATAGGCTCAGCAGTATCAATACCAACATCAATTACGTAGACGTTAGCGCCCGCTTGTGCTGCCAGCACACACACGCCGGTTGTTCCGCGGGTCATATTTTCAGCCTGAATGGCTGTCACTTCTTTTGGGGAAATAGCGACCCCTTCCTCCCAGACGCCGTGATCGGCACACATAACCAGTACCGCTTTTTTGCCCACATGCGGTATGCCATTCAACCCCGGCATTCCTGCCAGTTGTATGGCAAGCGCCTCCAGCCTTCCCAGGCTACCAACAGGTTTGAGTAACCCGTCAATATGCCGTTGTGCACGCGACATCGCGGCAGGATCGATGGCAGGGATCGTATTCAGTAAATCGGCAAGTGTTTGCATGTCACGTCTCTTTATAGCAGTGCCAGCAGGAAGACCAGTTCACCAAGCTCTATAGCAGCTCCCAGCGTATCGCCGGTTTGCCCGCCCAGCGTACGTTTGAGAAGCTGACCGAGGATGAAAATCGCCACCATCGTCACCACCATAGCAGCCACACCATGCATACCCGGCAATAATACGGCAGCAAAAATAGCGGCTAAGCCGAGTGTGACGCAGGTTTGTCGCCCATCAATTTTGCCAATGAACACATTGCCAAGCCCTTCTTCCCGGGCATAACGATGACGATACATCAATAATGCGGCAGTCCCGCGGCTGACCGCACATGCTGCCGCCAGCGATGCAAGGATCGGTTCGCCACGCAGAGCCAACTCGCTTAACACCAGAATCTTTGCCAGTACCACAAAAATCAATGCCAGACCGCCGTGGGTGCCTAAACGGCTATCACGCATGATTTCCAACATGCGATCGCGGCTACGTGCAGAAAATACGCCATCACAGGTATCGGCGAGGCCGTCCAGGTGGAATCCCCCGGTCATCAGCGCCAGCACAAGCACGCTAAACAGTGCCGCCAGTGGTACGCCACACCATGCCTGCAGCACCATGAAGACCAGCCCGCTAATCGCGCCAAGCAATAATCCAATTAAAGGAAAAGTAATAATACCGCGAGAATAATGCTCGAAATCCAGTCCCTGGGACCAGCGACGCGGTACAGGCAGACGCGTAATAAAAGAGAGCATCGCCCAAAATAATTTACTCATTTGATTTTTACTCCAATACCCGAAACCACCAACCATACTTCATTTGCCGCAGCGGCCAGCTGCTGATTTACCCGCCCGGCAATATCACGAAAATGTCGTGCCAGACGACTCTCCGGCACAATCCCCATTCCCACTTCGTTAGTCACTAATACAACCTTTGCGGGACAACGTTGGCAGGCAGCAATCAACGACTGAATCTCAGCATTAATCGCCTGTTCCATCGCCTGATAATCCCATTCATCAGGGTCTTTATCGCCGCCATAATCAAACAACAGATTAGTCACCATGGTGGTAACGCATTCCAGCAACACAGCCTCATGCGGGTTAATGTCTGCATGAATTAATTCATCAAGATGTTGCCAACGCTCCACCGTGCGCCAGTGCGCCGGGCGGCCTTGCCGATGATGTTCTATCCGTGCAGCCATCTCATCATCAAGGATTTGCGAGGTAGCGATATACAGAACCTGTGAAGAGTCCCCAATAAGCGCCTCTGCGTGGCGACTCTTCCCGCTCCGTGCGCCCCCCGTCACCAAAATCATCATACCGACTCCTGATTCAAATGTATGATGGTATTCATTGAACAGAACAATGGATCCCCCACCGTTGCTGACCGCAAAACATTTACGCGATTAATACTGCGCGTAATATAATTAAAAATCCAGCATTCTCAATCCATTACGAAATAAGATGGCATTACGGAATAGCCAGACTTTCTTGTGTTAACGTCCGACAAAATGCGTCATTGACAGCGGTTTCTGTGGATTGACACATTTCATTCAGATAATGAATTAATGCTACTGCCGGAACAACCAGCAAACGGGCATTGTGTTCTGAAATCCAGGCTATTGATTCAACGTCAGCGACAGATCTGCGCTGTAAAAGAACTTGTAAAACAACGTAATAGAATTATCCGGAATGGTGGCGACTATGCACTAGAACACCACAATTTCGCTCTCTCGGTAAGGCACTGTCACAGCATTCAACAGAATGTGACTTGCCAGATTTATTAGCGCCACCAGATGTTTAACCGGGTAACCACGACCCAGTCGGGGATATATTCCATCTTCTCGCTGACATCATCAAGAATAAAAAGGTTTATCACACTCAGAGCAACGTTCTTCAGCAGGCGGGATAATTCTTCAACATTTAGAAGATGTGTTATTAAAGGCATACAAACTGGACGTATTGTATTTTCTTTTGGTGGTTGACCTAAGGTAGCAGTTTATCCTGATGCGCTGAGATTTCTGTAATATCTACGTCAACATTCTCCTCGAATAGAAAATGCAGCCCCGGCAAGTGATTCACATTTTTTAACAAAACGTTGTTAGCGTGCCATTTTCAGAAGCTCTCCAAGAAAGCGAATTCTTTTCTCAAATTCTGCATTCTCAGACACAGCTTTCTACTCCATGGTAATGGCCCAAATACGAAGTTGCTCAGGATCATTAGTGGTGCTGAGAAGTTAAATAACCATGCGGAGTACCACTCGTCATCACGTATTTATATATCATGAAGCTATTGTTGTGTTTTGTACATCAGTAGATATATTCTGATATACTCCTTTTGCTAGACATAACCTTTCACCTGCTTGCAAAGCTTCTGTGTTCTGACATTGCCAAATTGTTGCAATTCTGTATCCAGCCTTCTTTCAGTCATAGCTTCGGGCCGCGATAAGACTCACTGATCTGACCCTGATTCCTCTTGCAGACTTTATAGACCAATTAAAATGCAGTTTCTGCAGGTCAACGTCTGACCATCATTGTCATCACTCTGGCCATTAGAGTAACCTTCTGCATTCATCCTTTTGTAAAAAGTTTATATTAGTATCAGCAATTAACCGGACCTGATACTGATATGAGTCTTACCGCATATACGGTCAATTTCAGCAATTAATTACATTATCCACGCCAAAGTATTTGTCATCACAATGATGGTACCTTCTTTCAGACACCATTTTTTCAACTCCGTTTTCCACGGACCGCACTCTTATGTCAAGAGTGCGGTCCGTGGATACAACCAGAGACCGACTGACACGAGTCAGAGGAAACGACGGATATGTTCAGTCGTAAAATATCTATCAAAAAACATGATTAAGGTCAAAAATGTTTGATATTTACAATTTATGAAGATGACAATAATTATAGATA
>SKEJ01000218.1_pt1 | contig 39222 bp, 35 predicted proteins | sample 4826721 | NCBI WGS metagenome assembly SKEJ01 (sample SAMN11008812, study PRJNA524170) | human gut metagenome | biome: Human fecal sample; material: Feces; isolation source: fecal sample from pouch patient p31 | host: Homo sapiens | place: Israel: Tel-Aviv | collected 2015-06-02 | reverse complement strand
ATATTTTAGAAAGTTTCTTTTATTTATAATGAAAGTCTCTTTTTCTTGCTTTATTAAGTAGAACTAGGCTTATTCTTTACGAAATTAGTTTTTTCCAAAAATAAAGCCTTTTCCCAGAACTTTTCTCCATGAAAAAATTTAGATTAAAATCAGCCGTAGTCGACATTTTTCATGGCTGACCACTGCTTGCCCAGGCTTTGCCCGGCAATTTCAAAGGCCAAAAGTTGCTTCAAGTCAGCAAATTTTTCCACCTTCATCTGCCCGCTCTTCTCCAAGCGCCAGGTGAGCTGCCGGTAGACCTTTCGTTCACTGGACTGGACCAGGCTGTACTGGCGGCCGGCTAAAGAAAACTTAATGTCGCAGCCGTCTTTAATCGCCTGGACAAATTCCTCCAGGCTGTCAAACTGCACACTCCAGACAGCTACCTCGCTCATCTGGGGCCAGCAGTCAGCCAGGGACTGACCGCCTATCTGGCAGGTCAGAAATTCCTCCGTATTGGCAAAAAACTGCTGCTCTTCAGGCAAATCACAGTTGATCAAGGTCTTGCTGGCCGGGGTCAAAGGATTGCCATCATCAACTAACAGCCACTGCTGGCCGTTTAACTTAAAATGTATCTCATCGCTGTCATCAGCGGCTGTTTCTAATTCTTGAAAACTGGAAATCGGACGCTTGCTTACTGACATAAATGTCCTTTCTAAAAAATCGAGATTTGATTATTAGACATTATTATACATCTTTTTTAAGCCATTTGTCTCGTAATCTCTCCGATTGCCCGCCGCATTTCAGTCAAATCCAGGACACTATAGGCAAATTCTTTTCTGACCAGGTCGTCTGGCAGGTATTCATCATACTTGTCAAAAACCGGCACTTCCTTTGGATAGAGCAAGTCCAAAGGGTCAAAGTCTTTAGCGGCTTCTTCAGTCAGAATCTGGTAAAAGTCTCCTTCACTGACATCCATGCTGAACTGGATGTAGTATGGCCGGACTGAGTCAATATTCTTAAACCCTAAACGGCTGGCACATTTCAGGCGCAAGAAACGCTCTAGGGCCAGAAAAGCATAAGAACCCGTCCAAGGGAAAAGGCAGTAGGTCTTAGCCCCCAGGTTAATCAGCTGCTTATCTGGCAGGCCAGCGGCTTCCGCCATTGCTCTCGTTTCACTCAAGCGGGCAGCCGCGTTTTTCATCAAGTAAGGATACTGCCTCTTTTCTGCCAGAATTTGCCGCATCTGCTGGAGGACTTTGGGATGGATATCACCGGCTACATCCCCAAAATATGCTGGGATCTGGCCTTTAACCTGGTGGACGTAGACCTGCCGGCGGCGGCGGTCGATTTCTTCAACCACCCAGACATGGCCGGCGATGGCGATTTTTTCACCCAAGGGCGGGGGCTTAACGATCGTCCCCAGTTCTTCTGACTCAGCGTGGACGCTGTATTCCTCGTTTTCCTGGAAAACTGCGTAAAACTTGAAATTGTTGGTCACCCGCTCGCCGGCTAGGCCGACGATCAAGCCGCCATTTTCCGTCAGCTGGATCTGATCGGTCTTGATCAAGTGGCGGAGCAAAACTCTATAGTCATCCTGGCTGACCCAGCGGAAGTACGACAGGGTCAAAACCCGGGAAGCAAGTTCTGCCGGGCTCATCTCCCCGCCGGCCATCAAAGTAGACATGGTCTGGTGGTAAAGGAGGCTGTATGGCAATTGGTGGTCTCTTGGCGGTTCAACCCAGCACTCTTGTAAATACAGCTCAACTAAGGCAATCCCCTGCAGAAGCGACCAAGGAAGCAAAACTGGCAGCATGGCCCGGCTTTCAGCCTGTTCTTCGCGCATGACAAACCACATTTCTGCCGGATTGCCCCGCCGGCCAGTCCGCCCCATCCGCTGCAAAAAGCCGGAAACGGTAAAGGGCGCTTCAATTTGAAAGGCCCGCTCCAGCTGGCCGACGTCAATGCCCAGTTCTAATGTAGCCGTCGCGCAGGTCGTAATATTGGCATCTTCGTCTTTCATGATAGCCTCTGCCCCCTGCCTAAGGGCCGCGGACAGGTTGCCGTGGTGGATCATGAAGCGGTCTGGTTCATGCTTATATTCGCAATATTGCCTTAGAACCTGGCAGACAGCTTCACATTCTTCCCGGCTGTTAGTAAAGACCAGGCACTTTTTGCCCCTGGTATGGTCAAAAATATAGGCCAGGCCCGGGTCAGCTAATTCTGGTGCCTGGTCGCTGGCTTGATCCAAAACAGCCTGGGCCGGCAAGGCAGAATGGTCGCCAACCTGGTCACCGCTTTTATAGAAATGCTCCATTGACAAGTGCCAGCGCTGTGGCCGGCTTTTTACCTTAGGAATCCTGGTCTGATGGCCCGATCCGTCCCCTAAAAACTGCCCAGCCGCTTTCGGGTCCCCGATCGTAGCTGACAGGCCGATCCGGCGGGGTTTAACACCAGCCAACCGGTTTAAGCGCTCTAAGAGGCAGAAGGTCTGCCCGCCCCGGTCGCTTCTTAAAAAGGAGTGCAACTCGTCGATGACAACATAGCGCAGATCACCAAATAAGCGAGGAATATCCGCGTGCTTGTTGATAATCAAGCTCTCTAAGGATTCCGGCGTTATCTGCAGGACCCCCTGGGGCCTTTTAAACATTTTCCGCTTTTGAGCAGCCGAAACATCCCCATGATAGCGCCAAACCGGGACATCACTGCCTTCACAGATGTCTTTAAGCCGGTCATACTGGTCATTGATCAAGGCCTTTAAAGGGGCAATATAGAGGCAGGCAATAGAGTCAGCCGGATTTTCCGCCAAATCTGTCAAGATGGGAAAAAAGGCTGCTTCGGTTTTCCCGGAAGCAGTCGAAGCCGACAAAAGCAAATTGTCGTCAGTATCAAAAATCACCTGGGCCGCAGCTGTCTGCAAAGGCCGCAGGGTCTCCCAGCCCCGGGAATAGATATAGTCCTGGATGAAGGGAGCATAGCGGGAAAAAGTATCCATAAAAAACTTCCCTAATTAAAACTTAAATCGTAAATTCCGCAAAGTCGCTGGTCTTTTCATCAGACACGGCGTCTGACTTAGTGTAGGCAAAGTCCCCGTCTGTCAAAAGACTCTGCACGGTCTGACCAGGATTTTGCAAGACAATGTCCAGCAGCTCGATAAAGTCCCGGATGATTTCTCTTGGGGTGATCATGCTGCTCGTACCAACTCTGGCATATTCAATCTTGATAAAGTCAGCCAGGTCCTTTTCGCTGATCGTCCGCTCATAGCCATAAAGGCTGGCATGCATGTCGGCCAGTTTCTCCGTTAAAACCAACATTTCTTCTGCCGTCAAGGGTTCCAAGCGGATCACGGGAGCATACAGGTCCCGCTGCCCTTCCTTGGCAAACTTGCCTTCGGCCAGGCGGGACCTGAGGGCTTCGTAAGAGTAAACGCCCCGCCGCCGGTCTTCGACTGCCTGGGGCGTGGCCCCCATAATAATGCCTAGGTACTTGGCCTTGCCCTGCATGGCGTCATTGTACATGCTGAGCAGCTTTTCATAGTTGTACTGGCGGGAGATGGCGTTAGGAATCTTGTAGAGGTTGACTAATTCATCGACCATGATAAACATGCCGCTGTAGCCGGCCTGGCGGAAGAAGACGGCAAAAAGCTTCAAGTATTCATACCAGTCTTCCTCAGAAATAATGATATTGACGCCCAGATCCTGCTTGGCTTCTGTTTTCAGCCGGTATTCCCCTCTAAACCACTTAACCACCTTACCCTTGGTATCCTCGTCGCCGGCCAGGTAGGCATGGTAGTAGCGCTCTAACAGCTGAGCAAAGTCATAGCCGTGCACCATTTCGCTCAAAGAGGAAATCTGTCTGACGATCTTTTGGTCAACGGCTGTCTGAAAGCCGTGGTCATCAAAAGGAATTTCACTGGCTACTGCCGTCTGGACATTGTTGATCCAGCGGTCCAGGACTAAAGTTAAGGCTCCGCCTTCCGGCCGGGTCTTGGTGGCCAGGTTCTGGATCAGTTCCCGGTAGGTGGCCAGGCCCTGCCCCTTGCTGCCCTGCAGGCGGCGTTCCGGGGACAGGTCGGCATCTAAGACTATAAAATTTCTGTCCATCACATAGTTGCGGATGGTCTGCAACAAAAAACTCTTGCCTGACCCGTACCGGCCCACAACAAAGCGGAAGGAGGCCCCGCCTTTTTTGACTAAGTCAACGTCGTGTAAAAGGGCCTCGATTTCCGCCTTCCGGCCCACCGTGATATATGGCAGGCCGATCCGGGGCACAACCCCGCCTTTAAGTGAACTGATAACCGTTTGGGCAATCCGCTTGGGAATCCGTTTCTTTTGCTCCACTATTTCTCCTCAATTCCTAATAAGTCAGCGAGATCGCTCCGATAATCTTCCACGATTTCTGCCTTCTGGCCATCGCAATCGATTACGGCATCGCCGATTTCGTCAAAAATTTTCTCATTAATCTGGTCCACGACCACGCTTAAGAGCAGGTGCCGCTGGAGTAAAAAGTCCTGGTAGGGCTGGCCGGAAAAAAGAGCCAAAAGCAGCTGCTCTTCATTCTCGTCTAAGCCCAGGCCGCTGGCAGCCGTTTCATCAATGTCCTTCGTCATCTTTTCTTCTGTAGCAGAAGACTCAGATACTTGCTTATTACTCTCGCTAGTGATTCTCTCAGCTTCTTCGGCCTCCAGCTGCCGCTCTTCTTCAGTCAGCAGGCTTTCCTTGGTTTCAGCCGCGTCGGACCGGATCTGGCCCAAGCTGGCTAGGTTGATCTTAACCTTTGGCCGGGCCCTTTCTATCAGAATTTCCTGGTAGTCAGCAATTCCTTGCACGATTGCCTGCTTAAAAGCGGGAGGAAGGTCTTTTTCTTTTAAGGCCCGCCCCTGCTTAAAGGCCTGCCGGCTCAAGCGGTCAAATTCATGCATGAAATTGGCCAAAAGCTGTCTCTGCCGGCCGGAAGGCCAGTAGACTTCATTACTCCACTGCCCGCCCTGGCAGCGGTAGACAAGGCCTGGCCCTAAAATGAGCTCAGCGTCTTTGACCGGATCAAGGCTGAAGAAAACCGTATCAGCAAACATTTCTACCGGCAAGGTCGTTTTTTCCCCGACCAAAAGCTTAAGCAGCTGGTAAGGATTTAGGCGGACTTCCTGCCAGACCTGGGCCAGAAGCTCATAAAACTTCTCCGGCTCCTTTTTCAGCAAAGGATTGTTCTTGGGCAAATAAGAAGACAAGCAGCAGATGGCCTGATAGAGTTCCTGTCCGCTCGCTTCACCAGACAGAAGATTATGATAAACTTCCCCCCGCATCAGCTCATCTGCAAAATCCGGCCGGATTTCCTCAAGAGCAAAACCGTAATAAACCAGGTAGTTCTGCAGGATGTGCTTTTCCTGCCAGCTAGTGGAAATATCCTTTTGCTCCACGCACTTGGCAAAAAGAAGGCGGAGCTGACGGAGGCCATCGGCTTTATCCTTAACCCCGATCTGGCAGACTAATTCACTGGCCAGCAAATAGACATAGGCAGCCGGAGCTGGCTTGTACTTGCCCTGCCGGAACTTGGTCCGCCAGGAAAAATAGGACCGCAACTGGTCGACGGTCAGATCATGGTAGACTGGTCGCTGCTTGTTAATTGGGACCATTTGGGCAAAGTCATCTTCATAATTAGCCATCAGCATCCCCTGCCGGTAAAAATTTCTCTCCCGCCGGGGTACTGCCAAATAGTCGTAACTCTCCTGCATCTGCCTAATCCCTTCCGGGATCACGGGCTGGCCTTTTTCAGCCAGCAGGCGGTCAAAGTCGCTGTCTTTAAAAAAGGCTGGCCGCTTAGGAATTACTTCTTCTTGGAAGTCTTCTCCCTCATCATCCAACAGGTAGATTTCATGCTCTTGCCTATCATCTGCCGTATTTTTCGCTGCTTCCAAGGGCCGGGAGCTCTGATAGGCAGAATCCAGGGTCTTGTAAAAAAAGCGGTCGTTTAAGGCAGGATTATCTAAATCAACCCTGATCCAGGCCGGGTCCTGCACGAAGACGGCTGGTCCAAAAGCCGGCTGGGCAACCAAAAACTTAGCCAAGGACCCGGCTTTCAGTTCAACCGTTTCGCGGCCGTCCTTCTTAAGGAGCAAGGCGAAACTTTCATTTGCTCCCGGGACCGTGACGGCGGCCAGGGTTTGCCCGGCCAAGTCGACATAGCTGGCCTCAATACCATATTTGCTTTGAATGTAGTCGGCTACTTCCGCCAAATGCATGCCTGCCCCTCCTTGCTGTTTTTATCATAATTATAGCACGATTTTTCGAACGTTAGTTCCAAAACGCGTAAAAATAAAATCTTCCCAAAGGGGAAGATTTCAAGAAAACAAAATTCACTTAAACTATTATTTCTATTTTTCCAGGGCCGCTGCCTGGTCAGCGGAAATTTCCACCTTCCGGTTCAAAGCCGGGCTGACAATCTGCTTGCCGCTGGCCGTCTGCTGCTTAAGGTAGCTGATGAAGGTTTCCGTGTCAGTCCCGGTCAAGATGCCCACCTTTTTGCCAGCAGTGAACTGAGTAAAGTGGTCACCACCGCCAGCGATAAATTCGTTGGCGACAACCCGGTAAGTCTTGGTCAAGGAGAGTTCAGTCTTCTCGCCTTCACCGACATAAACCTTGACGATCTTGACCTTGCCGGCCGCGTCCTTGGTGTAGACATAGTGCAGACCGCTGACCAGGAGGTAGTAGTGGCCATCCAGCTTATATTGCTGGTTAAGGGCAGCTAAAATCTGCTTCCCGGTCATGGTCAGAACCTGCAGGCTGTTGCCAAAAGGCTGAACGGCCATGGCCGCCCCGTAAGTAATTGATTTATCACTGCCCACAGCCAGGCCGGACCGGACCCCGCCCCCGTTAGTCATGGCAAAGTCAGCCTTGAAGCCCTGCCGGTTGGCTTCTGACAATTGCGCGTCAACGACCAAGTCGCCAACCGCGTTTTCATTGGAAGCATTGTTGTTTTCCCGGCCAGTGATTGTTTCCGCCTTTTGGGCCGTAGCAATCTTTTGCTTGGTGATGGCTGAAACCCGCTTGTCAGCGTCAGCCACAATCTTGGCAACTGTCTTGTTATCCTTGGTCTTCGGGTCATCAGCAGCTGACAGGACTGGGTAGACATGAGAAACCAGGCTGCCCTTGACGAAATCCTTGGTCTTTGGACTGATGTAGCCGATTGAGTCAGTGTAGGCCTGGCCATACTTCAAAGCTTGAACCAGCCGGGTCTTGCCGACCTTGGCGTTGGCATACTGGTGAGAGTGGCCGGCGATCATCAAGTCAACGGTGTTTTTCGGATCGATCTTGTTCAGCTTCTTTAAGATCTTCACGCTGTCACCGCTAGTGGTCAGCTTGCCCTTACTGTCCGCCACCGTTTCAACCCCCTTGTGGGCCAAAACAACGATAGCCTTAACGCCCTTCTTGCGCAGAACCTTTTCATACTTGGCAATGGTCTTGGCTTCATCCAGGTACTTGAAGGCAGAGTAGTTTTTCTTAGTCGTCAAAGTTGGCATTTCCGTGGTCAAAATGCCGATAAAGCCGACCTTGGCCTTCTTCTTGCCCGCTTTTACGGCCTTGATGGTATAAGGCTTCCAGCCATATGGTACCTTACCGGTGGACTTTCTGACAACGTTGGCTACGATTAGCTTGATGCCTGACTTTTGGTGGGGGTAGGCCATTTCAGCGGAATTGTACTTCTTAGTTGGCTTTTTGCCTAAAAGAATCCGGTTGAATTCGCCCAATCCCTCGTCAAATTCATGGTTGCCCAAAGTGCCGATGGTAAACTTCATGGCCTTTAAGGCGTGCATGGTTGATTCATCTTGCAAAAGAGAAGAATTGGCCGGAGATGCCCCCACTATGTCCCCTGACTCGACTCTGAAGGTCGTGCCTTGCTTGTTTTTCTTCTTAAAATCCTTTTGGGCCTGGTCCAAGTAAGCGGCCAGCCGGGCCACCGTACCGGCATTACTGTAGCTCTTTTGCCCCAAGGTCGCCGTACCAGTCGTCGACAGGTTGCCGTGCAAATCGTTAATGCTCAAAAACTGCACCGGAATATCCCTGCTGTACTTCTTGGGATTCTTCCAGTCCTTGCTTTGGGCCGGCTTGATGGCAGTATCAGCCTTGCTGGTAACTTCTAATTTGCTGGCGCTAGCCTGGCCCGGTGCTAAAACGGCCACGGCCAAAAGCAGAGCCGCAAGTTCTTTCTTGATGGATCTAGCCATGTTTTCCTCCGTGAATTACTCAATATTAAACAACAGTATACTGCTAGTATAGCATAAAATGCAGCTAGTTAACAGAGAAAGTTCGGCTGTAAAAGACAAACAATTACTTTTTCCAATATATCAAGCAATAGTCTTAGTAAAACACGGATTATTTTTAAGGAAAAACTATAATTAGTCAGAAAAAAGTGTTTTGCTTCTTAGGATTTTTTGGCAAAAATAAAACTGCCTTGCAAAATGCAAAGCAGTTTCAGATTCGTTGTCAGAATTAACGACGACGTTCTGTGATACGAGCAGCCTTACCGCTACGAGTCCGCAGGTAGTAAAGCTTAGCACGACGCACGCGGCCGTGACGAATAACTTCAACCTTGGCAACACGTGGAGTGTTAACTGGGAAAGTCCGTTCAACGCCAACACCGGAAGCGATCTTACGAACAGTGTAAGTAGCACCGATGCCAGTGCCCCTCTTCTTGATTACGACACCTTCGAAGATCTGGATACGTTCGTGAGTACCTTCAACAACACGTACGTGAACACGAACAGTGTCCCCGGCACGGAATTCAGGCATGTCGTCACGAAGTTGTTCTTTAGTCAATTCTTGAATTAATGGATCCATTATTATTTCTCCTTCTACGGCATTCATCAACCTCTCTGGGCCAGCGGAACACCCATAATCTTTATTGGCAAAATACCACGTCTAATAGAATACCATCTTTAGCCAGGCAAAGCAAGCTTCTTTAGTCCAAAATCTTGAGCAAGTCTTCCTTTTGCAGGCTGGCGCTGGAAACAGACTCTGCCGTCAAGATGCCTTGCGCCAGCAGGCTCTTGGCTTCCTGCAAGTCCAAAATAGCTTCCTCAACCGTATCCTTGGCAATCAGCTTGTAGACCGTTACCTTCTTTTCCTGGCCGATCCGGTGGGCCCGGTCAGTTGCCTGGTTCTGGGCCGCCACGTTCCACCATGGGTCATAGTGAATGACGGTATCCGCCCCGGTCAAGTTAAGGCCCGTCCCTCCGGCCTTAAGGGAAATCAAGAAGACCTTAGCCGGACTGTCTTTATGGTTGAAGACGTTGACTAAAGTCAGCCGTCTGGCTTTAGGGGTTTGGCCATCGATCCGTAAAAAGCCGATTTCCTCTGCCTTTAGGCTTTCTTCCAGCAGGTCCAGCATGCTGGTAAACTGGGAGAAAAGCAGGACCTTGTGGCCCTCGTCAATCGCGCTCTTGATCAAATCCACGCAGGCCAGGCGCTTTTCAGATTCGCCCTTGTAGTCTTCATAAAGCAGGCCCGGGTCGCAGCAGATTTCCCTGATCCTGGTTAGCGCCGCCAGAATCTCTATCTGCTCGCGCTTGATACCTTCATCGTCCTCAGCCATAACCTTATTTTTCAAGCGGGCAATTTCAGCGTCATAGAGCCTTCTCTGCTCCTTGCCCACGCCGACATAGCGGACTTCCTCCAGCTTGTCCGGCAGGTCCTTGAGAACGTCTTTTTTCAAGCGGCGGAGGATAAAGGGACCGACCATCTGACTGAGCCGGTTCAAGCAGTCCTGGTCGTCTTCCTTAACGATCGGACTTTCAAAATCCTTCTTAAATTCCCGGTAACTCTTTAAAAAGCCCGGCATGACGAAGTTAAAAATACTCCAGAGCTCACTTAAGCGGTTTTCAATCGGCGTCCCGGTCAAGGCAAAGCGGTGTTTGGCCTTAACCACGGAAACCGACTTAGCCGCGGCTGTCCGCGGATTTTTGATCATCTGCGCCTCATCGATAACTTCATAGGCAAAAGTATGCGGCTCATAGTTGGCAATATCGCGCTTAAGCAGGTCATAAAACGTGATTACAACGTCAATATCAGTCAAGTCTGCCAATTGCCCGCTTCGTTCTTTCTTAGAGCCAGACAAAACCAGCGTCTTCATTTCCGGGGCAAACTTTTTAAACTCAGCTTCCCAGTTAAGAACGAGAGAGGCCGGAGCCACGATCAAGCTCGGCTGGTCCTTTTGACTGGCCAGGAGGCTGATCACCTGCAAGGTCTTGCCCAGACCCATTTCATCCGCCAGAATCCCGCCAAAGCCATGCTGGGCCAGCCGGTTCATCCAGGCAGTCCCTGTCTTTTGATAAGGCCGGAGGATCTTCTCCAGGCCGGTTGGCAGTTTTAGCGGCGCTTCTTTTTGGTCAAAGTCAGCAAGCAATTGCTGGAAGTGGTCGTATCTTTCAATTTCGCCCATCTCCTGCTCTTTTAAGAGCTGGTCGACGTAAAGGGCCCGGTAGGCCGGCATTTCCAGCTGTTCTTTGCTAAAATCCTTAGCGGTTAAATCTAAGTTTTTAGCTAAAAGGGCCAGCTTTTCCAAGTCCTGGCTGGCTGGATTAAGGAAGCTGCCGTTCTTCAAGCGGATATACTTCTTCCGGTCCTTGTACTGGCTGAAGACCTCCGCTAATTCTTCTGGCGTAAGCTTGCTTTTCAGATCCAGACGCAAAAGCCCGTCACTTAAGGAAAGGCCAAAAGCCAGATTCAGCCTGTCTTTAAACTTGAGCTTTTTAAAGGCTGGAGTAACTTCAACTTCATCAAAGGCGGCGAAGCAATTTCGCCATCCCTTCCAAAAGCTGGTATACCGCTTCGTCATCCCCTTTATCCAAGCGGCAGTCGCCATCTTCCAGGTCAAAAAAATTCTCCAGCTGGGCCAAAAGCTTCACGTCCTCTAAGGCATCCTGGTCGAATTCTTCCAGCATCTCTGCCCTGGGCCCTGGCCAGGGCACGGTCTGCCTGGTAGTCAGTTACTTCACCCAGGTTTTCCCGCATGATCATCAAGACCAGCTTCTGCAGGAGGGCAATTTCATGCCGGCAAGGGCCGGTAATTTCGTGTTGCTTGCATTCCGCAATATTGCACTTCAGCTCGCTTACTTGCTTAAGGCCAACTTTAACGTTGACCTTGTTCCCGTTCCCGCGGTTGGCGAAATGGCTGAAGCCGGTAGCCGTTAACAGGGGCTGCTTATCATTAGCCTGGCTGTCATCCAGGTTAACGGCTACCAAATAGGCTAGGGCCGGATTATCCCAGATCCGCTCCCAAAGGACCGGGTCAAAGTCAACCGATGCAAGAATCTTGCCAGGATCAAAAATATAGTTGACATATTTTCTGCCAAGGCCGTAGACCTTTTCAATGATCTCTTCCTGCCGCTTTTGCGGTCGCTTGCAGGCAATTCGCTGGTCAAGGGTTCTTGAATGGCCTGCATCCCTTCAATAAAAAGCTCCGTGGCGTACAAGCAGGCTGCCTCGTGCTTGCAGTTGTAGCCTTCAGCCGCGTAAGGGCAGTCACAGTCCATCCACTTGATCTCGCTCCAGTCATCAGAGAAGTCAATCGTTACGTCATAGCTTTGCCCGGGCTTACCAACTCGGCAGTGGATGCCGGCTGGCAATTCACTGTAGCTGGGCGCGTAGACCCAGTCCTTTTTCCAGTAGTCCCTTCCCCGGTCCAGGATCCGGTTGGAAAAAAGCTTTCTCCATTGCAGGGTCATCTAATTCCCCTTTTCTATAGCTTGTCTTCTTCAGCCTGCTCGTCTTCTCTGATCTGCCGCAGCATTCTGACCTCTTCCGGGGTCAAGTCCCGCTTCTCCAGCAGGTCCGGCCGGTGCAGCTTGGTGGCCTTTAAAGCCTGGTAGTGCCGCCATTCATCGATCTTGCCATGGTTGCCTGAAAGGAGGACTTCCGGCACCTTTTGCCCCTCAAAATCGGCTGGCCGGGTGTATTGCGGATATTCCAAAAGGCCGTCTGAGAAGGATTCTTCAACTGTAGACAGGGCATTGCCCAGAATCCCTGGCAGAAGGCGGACAGTGGCATCGATCATGCTCATGGTCGGCAGTTCCCCACCAGTCAAAACGTAGTCACCGATTGAGACCATTTCGTCAGCCAGGTCGTAAACCCGCTGGTCAAAGCCTTCAAAGTGGCCGCAAATGAAGGTCAGGTTTTCTTCCTTGGACCATTCCTGAGCCATCTGTTCATTGAAGGTCTTCCCCTGGGGAGCCGTAATGATGACCTTGCCCTTATTTTCCAGTGAATCAAGGGCATCCTTGATCGGCTTGACCTGGAGAACCATCCCGGCCCCGCCCCCATAAGGAGTATCGTCGACTGACTTGTGCGGCCGGTCAGAAAAATCGCGGAAGTTGACCAGGTTCAGCTTCCACTTACCATCTTCCTGGCCCCGGCCCAGCAGGGAAACCTGCAAGGGGGTAAACATTTCAGGAAACAGGGTCAATACGTTGATGTTCACTATCTCAAGCCCTCCATTAATTCAACCCGGACTTCTTTTTTATCAATATCCACGCTCTTAACGACCTGCGGGATGTATGGGAGCCAGAAGCTCTTGCCGTTTTCGTCAGTTACTTCCCAGATGTCATTGGCGCCTGGCGCTTCGATATCAGTCAATTCGCCGATTTCTTCCCCGCTTTCATCGTCCAGGACCTTGCAGCCCAAGAGCTCCCGGTAGTAGTAGACCCCGTCAGGCAGTTCCCCCTGGTCTTCTTCGCTGATCAAGATTTCCGTCCCCTTCAGCTTTTCCGCCTGGTCAATATCAGTGATTTCCGCAAAAGTTACCAGCCAGAACTGCTTAAAGGGCCGGCCAGCAGCTACCGTCACTTCCCGGCTATCGTCGCCCAGGTAAAGGCGGGAACCAGCTCTGAAGCGGTCTTCTGGAAAGTCGGTGGTCAAAGCGACCTTGACTTCACCCTTTAAGCCATGGGTCGCGATGATTTTGCCAACATTGTAGTAATTCATGGTGTATATTTTTCCTTTTCAACAAAAAAAGTTTGAAGCTAGTGCCCCAAACCTTTTCCAATTATTTGTTGTACTTTTCGTCGTGCAACTTAGCCATCAAGCCAGCGCTTGAAAGAAATGAACGAACAGTGTCTGAAGGTTGTGCACCCTTCTTCAGCCATTCAAAGATCTTGTCTTCATCAAGCTTCAATTCCTTTGGTTGTGAAACTGGGTTGTAGTAACCAACTTCTTCGATGAAGCGGCCATCACGAGGTGCACGTGAATCTGCTACAACAATCCGGTAAAATGGCTTTCTCTTGGCACCCATACGGCGCATACGAATCTTAACTGACATTAATTAGTCCTCCTAAATTTCAATAGTTATACTATAACACCCAAAAAACAGCCTGTAAAGTATTTTTACTTAACAGCCTGCTCTTTTTTAAAAATTATGAGTGGAAGCGCTTGACCTTCTTCATTTTCTTGGCCTTCTTCTTCTTGAAGCTCTTCCCCATCCGCCGCATGGCCATCTTGGCCATCGGGCTGTTCATGCCAGGCAATTTCTCCAAGTCCTTGAAGTTCCCCTTGGTCACCTTGGACATCATGTCCTTGGCCGTCTTGAACTCCTTGATCATCCGGTTGACTTCTACAATCGGTACGCCTGACCCGGCCGCGATCCGCCGGCGCCGGCTCGGGTTAAGCAGGCTTTCGTCTTCTCTTTCGGCTGGCGTCATGGAGTAGACGATGGCCTTGGTGTGGGCGATCTGCTTCTCATCGATTGAGAAGTTCTTCAATTGCGGGTTATTGGCCATACCGGGAATCATCTTCATGATTTCATCCAGCGGCCCCATCTTTTGCACCTGTTCCAGCTGGTCGATAAAGTCGTTGAAGTCAAAAGTGTTTTCCCGCATCTTCTGGGCAACTTTTTCCGCCTGCTTGGCATCGTAGTCCTGTTGGGCCTTTTCGATCAAGGTCAGCATGTCCCCCATGCCCAGGATCCTGGAAGCCATCCGGTCCGGGTGGAAGACTTCCAGGTCGGTCAGCTTTTCCCCTTGCCCAGTGAAGAGGATTGGCTTGCCGGTGATGGCTCTGATAGACAAGGCGGCCCCGCCCCGGGTGTCACCGTCCAGCTTGGTCAAGATGACCCCAGTCACGTCCAGGCGTTCATTGAAGGTCTTGGCCACGTCAGCAGCGACTTGCCCAGTCATGGCGTCAACTACCAAGAGGATGTTGTCCGGCTGGCTGACCGCCTTGACTTCTTCCAGTTCCTTCATCAAAGGTTCGTCGATTTCCAGCCGGCCGGCCGTGTCGATGATCACGTAGTCGTTTCTGTGGACGGCGGCTTCTGCCAGACCGTCTTCTACAATCTTGGCCACGCTCTTTTCTTCCGGGTCGCTGTAAACCGGGACCTTTAAGTCCGCCCCGATTTGCTTGAGCTGGTCAATGGCCGCTGGCCGGTAGATGTCGCCGGCAATCAAAAATGGCCGGGCTTTTTCTTCCTTCATCAAGCGGTAGGCTAATTTGCCGACCGTAGTGGTCTTACCAGTACCTTGCAGACCGACCATCATGATAACAGTTGGGATGTGCGGGGACTTAGTCAAGCCGACCGCTTCTTCACCCATCATCTTGGTCAGTTCTTCATTGACGATCTTGATGACCTGCTGGCCTGGAGTCAGTGATTCCTGCACTTCCTGGCCCAGGGCCCGCTTTTTGATGGTCTTGATAAAGTCCTTGACCACCTTGAAGTTGACGTCGGCTTCAAGCAGGGCCAGGCGGATTTCCCGGGAGGCGGCGTTGATGTCTTCTTCAGAGATCTTCCCCTTCCCGGTCAAGTTGCGCAGGGCCTTCTGCAAACGTTCGCTTAAATTTTCAAATGCCATCTTATTCTCCTCTAATTATCTGCAACAAGTCTTCCATCTGCAATTTGGCCGTTTCCTGGTCACCGGCGGCCAGGCTGGCTAAGGCCTGGCTGATGCCTTCTTCCAATTGGCTGTAACTGGCCAGCAGCCGCAGCTTGTCTTCGTATTTTTCCAAAGACTTGGCGCTGCGCCGCAAATTGTCATAGACCGCTTGTCTTGAAACATGCCGGTTGTCGGCAATTTCGCCTAAAGACAAGTCGTTGTAGTAATAATCTTCAAAATAATCCTGCTGGCCCTGGGTGAGCAAGGCGCTGTACATGGCGTACAGGTCACCCAAAGCTTCATTTTTGCTCAATTCATCCATCTTTTTCACCTGGTTACCAGTATAGCAAAAAGCACTGCAAGTGCAGTACTTTTTAGAGATTTTTATCCATATTAAAAGTCAGCTTGGACAGCTTGATGGCTTCCTTAAAGAGCTGGCCCCAAAGCTTTTCGCTTTCCTGGCGGCAGTGGGCCACCGTTTCCTGGTTAGCCTTGGTCAAAAAGGCGGTCAGTTCTTCGCCAGTGAGGCCTTGGGCCTGGTCGGTTACTTCGGCCACCCGGGCGCGGAAATAGCGGTTCAGCTCAGTCAAATAGGTCGCGTCCATTTGGACGAAGTGGGAGTAGTGGCTTTCCACCAGAGCCGCTAAAGACTTGTAGAACCACCAAGCGTCAGACTGCCGGTATTCCAGGGAAGCATCGTTATAAGAAGGGTCAGTGTCGTTCATATTGGTAAAGAAAGGCACGAACGGAGTGAAAGTCGGTCCCCCGATGCAGAGCCACATGATCCCGGCAACGCCAGCTACTTGGTCATTCTGACTTCCAGAATATGGGCGTTTTGCGTCCGGTTAAGGCCGATTGGCCGGTAGCGGTGGTGTTCTTCATCGCTGCCCTTGACGGCAAATGGGTCGTAGACCGTGGCCTGGTAGTGAGAACCCAGAATGTATTCGATGTCTTACTTGCTGATCTTCTTTTCTGCCCGGCGGATGAATGGCAGGTCAGGGTCTTCCGGGTCCTGGTCGATGCTTGGGTTCAAGATCTTTTGCCCATACCAGACACGGGAAGTGTTGTAGTGGCGGTCCTGTTCAGTGAAGGTGCCGAAGATATGGCGGAAGTTCCAGCCTTCCAGGTCAGGGTTGAGCTTGTTTTTGGCAACAAAGTCCTGGATCCCTGCACTCCACATGAAGTCATCACTAGTAAAGTCAACTTCCTGGATGGAGACCCGGTTGGCGGCGATGGCATAAGCATCGTCGGGGATTCTTTGAGCGACCCAGTGGTGGCCGGTCACGATTTCCATGTACCAAATTTCATCCTTGTCAGAAAAAAGGACTGAGTTCCCGGCAGCTGACCCGTACTTGGCGATCAAGGCGCCCAGGCGCTTAACCCCGCCTCTGGCAGAGTCAATATAAGGCAAGACGACATTGACCATGCAATCCTCGTCTAAACCGTCAACCACTAAGGGGTCAAAGGCCAGAGTGCGTTCATGCCGTAAGTTGACTCAGTAGCCGACATGGCCACGTTCTTTTCGTTAATGCCGCTTTCTTCATAGTAGCCGTACTTCTTGTAGTCGACATTAGGCACAGCCGGGTAGCGGTAGGCGTCTTCCGGCAAGTCCATTTCGAACTTGTTCAGCCAGGACTTGATCTTGCGCCCCTTTTCCCCGTGAACTGCCGGGTTAACGACAAACTTTTGCTGGTTTAAGGGAGAAAAGGTGTCGTCATGCGGGCAATCAGGTTATTGCCGTCCATGGCCGCTTTTTTGCCGACTAAAATCGAAGTACATGCATCATCTTTCATTTTTCTTTTTAACCTTCTAATCTAACTTTGCTCTTCTTTTTTAAAACTACAGCAGGTCGTGGAAGAGGCCGACGGCATAGTTGGCAGCGTCAAAGTCGGCCAGGTCTTCTGCCTTTTCGCCCAGGCCAACCAATTTGACTGGCAACTTCATTTCGTGGCGGATGGACAGAACCACCCCACCCTTGGAGGACCCGTCCAGCTTGGTTAAGACTAAACCAGACAGCTTGGTCGTCTTGTCAAAGTCCTTGGCCTGCAGGAGGGCGTTTTGGCCAGTTGACCCGTCCAGAACCAGGAGGGTTTCAGCCGGCTGATCTGGCAGGCGCTTCTTGATGGTCCGCTGGATTTTTTCCAACTCGTTCATCAAATTGACCTTGTTTTGCAAACGGCCGGCCGTGTCAACCAAGAGATAGTCTGCTTCTTCCGCGATCGCCCGCTCTAAGCCGTCGTAGACCACGGCAGCCGGGTCAGCCTTGTCTGGGCCAGTTACGACTGGAACACCGGTCCGCTTGCCCCATTCAACCAGCTGCTCAACCGCGCCGGCTCTGAAAGTGTCGGCAGCGACTAACAGGACCTTCTTGCCCTGGTCGTGGAAACGCTTGGCCAATTTGCCAACCGTAGTGGTCTTGCCGGCCCCATTGACGCCGACGAAGAGGTAGACATTTGGCTTGGCGTTTGGATCGTAGGCCAGCTTTTCGTTTTCGCTGTTGGCATTTTCGTCATAGACTTCCACTAGCTTTTGAACAATGACCCGCTTTAAGTCATCCCGGCTCTTGGCCTTTTGCAGCTTGGCTTCTTCTCTGAGCTGGTCAGTCAGTTCTTCACTGGTCTCATAGCCAACGTCAGATTCAATAAGCAATTCTTCCAAGTCGTCAAAGAAGTCTTCGTCAACCGTTCTGAATTTGGCCAAAAAGGCATTGAGGCGGGCACCAAAGCCCTTGTTGGACTTCTCCAGCCCCTTTTCATAGATCTCGGTTGTCTTTTCTTCTGTACTTTCTTCTACTGGTTCAGTGGTCTCTTCTTCAGCTTCAGTCTTTTCTTCTGCTTCTTCAGTAGTTTCTGTTTCTTCTGCAGTTTCAGTAGTTTCTGTTTTTTCTTCTACATCTTCTGTAGCTTCAGTAGATTCTTCTGTTTCTTCTGTAACTTCAGCAGATTCTTCTTCAGCTGCTTCAGTAGATTCTTCATCAGCGGTTTCTTCTTGCTCTTCAGCCTTTTCTGCTACCGCTTCTTCAGAAGTTTCAGTAGTCTCTGCAACTGCCTCATTTTCTGTTTCAGTATTTTCTTCTGTGGCTTCTTCCTGGTCAGCCTTGACTTCTTCTGGCTTTTCTTCGTCTTTTTGGCCGAACAGGCTCTTTTTGATTCGATCAAATAATCCCACGGTTATACCTCATCTTTTAAATCTTTCAAGGAGACCGACAAAATCTGGGATACCCCGGATTCCTGCATGACCACCCCGTAGAGCTGGTCGGCTTGTTCCATGGTCCCCCGCCGGTGCGTAATCACGATAAACTGGGTCTGGCTGTCATATTGGCGCAGAAAACGGGCAAAGCGGGCGACATTGGCATCGTCCAGGGCCGCTTCCACTTCATCCAGCACGCAGAATGGCACTGGGTTGACTTCCAGCATGGCAAAGAGCAAGGTGATCGCCGTCAGCGACCGCTCCCCGCCGGACAGAAGGCTCAAGCGCTGCAGTTTCTTGCCAGGCGGCTGGGCGATGATTTCCACCCCGCTCTCCAGCAAATTGTCCGGATCCGTCAAGGTCAAGCGGGCATTGCCCCCGCCAAAGACCACCGGGAAAAGGCGGCTGAAAGAGGCCGAAATCTGCTGGAAGGTCTGACCGAAGCGGCCCTTGACTTCCTGGTCCAATTCATCCATCGACTGCTGCAGGTTGCTTCTTGCTTCCAGCAGGTCGTTCTGCTGCCCGTTCAAGAAGTCATAGCGGTCCTTGACTTCCTTATATTCGTCAATCGCGCCCAAGTTGACCGGGCCGATGTCTTCCAAAGACATCCGGTGCAGCTTGACGCTGCGGCGCAGGTTCTGCTGGTTTTCTTCCGTATTTTCCAGCTTGGCCTGGGAAAGCGCGGCTTCATAAGTCAAAGAGTAGTCTTCTCTTAAACTGTCCAGGTGCTGCTTGAGCTGGCCTTTAACCGTGGCCAGCTTGACTGATAACTCTTCTTGTTCACTAGCCGCGTCTTTTCGCAAGTCATAGTTTCTTGTCGCCACGGCTTCCAGCTGGTTGATTTGCCCGTTTAGCTGGCCCAAAAGCTGGCTGGCTGCATCCAGGTCAGCCTGCTTGTCTTTTTGCTCAGCCAGGAGCCGGTCTTTCTCCAGGCCCAGCTCTTCTTTCTTTCTGGCTGACAATTGACTGGAATTGTCCAAAGCAGCCAGTTTTTCTTCCAGCTGCCCGATCTGTTTCTGGATAGCCGCCTTTTGCCGGCCGAGCTCAGCCTTTCTGGCTTGCAGGTTTTCCTGCTTGTTGGCTAAAACCGCCAATTGCGGGTCAAGCTCAGCCAATTTTTCTTGCACGCCCTGGTTTAAATCAGTGTAGTTCTGAATGGTCTCTTGCAGGCTGGCCAGGTCGCGTTTTTGCTGGTCGGCCAAAGCGGCCAGCTCTTCCTTCTTAATCTTTTGGGCCTTTTCTTTGTCAGTCAAATCTGCCAGGTAGGCAGCTTGTTCAGCCTGCTGGGCCTGGTAGAGCTGAACGGCGCTTTCCAGGCGCTTGACTTCTTTTTCCTGGCTTTGGAAGGTCAAGACTGCCGCGCTCAAGTCCTGCTGCAGGCTCTGCAGGTCCCGACTGATTTGCTCCCGGGTCTCCTGCTTGTCTTTAACTTGCTTGTCTAAGCCTGCCAGCTTTTCTTCTTTGATATGGAACTGTCTTTCTAATTCCTCCAGCATGGCGGTCGTCTTGTTGATTTCAGCCGTTGTCTGCAAAGGGGAATTATTCCGCTGGTTGCGGGCCCCGCCAGTCATGGCCCCGCCGGGACTGATGACATCCCCGTCCAGGGTAACGACCCGGTAGTGGCCGATCTGCCTAGAGACAGCCAGGGCCGTGTCCATATTGTCAACGATAATGATGCTGCCCAGCAGGTACTGGATAGCTTCTGAAATGTCAGTATCACCCTTAGCCTCAACCAATTCGCTGGCCAGGCCTTGGAAGCCGGCAAAGCGTTCCAGAGCCTGCCGGGTTGAAGCGGGAATTGCCCGGTATCTTAATGCATCCAGGGGCAAAAAAGTTGCCCGGCCCAGTCTTCTGACTTTCAACTGCTGGATGGCATCTTTAGCCGCCATCCGGTCTTTAGCTACCAGACTTTGAACGTTGCCGCCAAGGGCAGTCGTCATGGCTGCTTCCAGGTCAGCCGGGAAGGTTAAAAGCTCCCCAACTGCCCCGATAATGCCCGGGAAGCGGTCTGGCTGGTTTAAAACCTGTTTGACCCCCGCATAGTAGCCATCATGCCGCTTCTGGATATTGACCAGGGCATCCCGGCGGGCAGTCAGCCGCTGGAGGTTGGTCAAATCTGCCTGCAGCTGCTTTTGGGCAACCTGCTGTTCGGCAGCTAATTTCCCTAATTGGTCGCTGGCTTCCTTTAATTCCGCCTGCAGCTGGTCATTTTCTGCCCGCAGCTTTTGCTCTTTCAACCGCAAGCCTTCCAGTTCTTCCTGGCTCTTGGCCAATTGGCTGGAGGCATCTTCATAGCGCTGGTCCTTGCTCTCTTTGGCCCGCTTGATTTCCCCTTCCAGGTAAACCAGCTGGTTGTTGACACTGGTTTGGTCCTGCAAGGTCTGAATGTATTGCGAGCGCAGGTCTTCTACTTTCAACTTGAGGCTGGCCGGGTCTTCTTTCAGCTGGTCGACCAGCTTTTGTCTTTTGCATTTCAGCTGATCCAATTGCCCGGCATATTCAGCTTCCTGGTCAGCCAATTTGCTGATTTCCGCATCCGTAGCCGCCAGATTTTCCTTTAAATCAGCCAGCTGTCTTTGGTATTCCAGCCTGGTTGCCTGGTCAAACTGCCGGGACTGCTGGGAAACCTGCAAGGAAGTGTTGATTTCTGAGAGCCGGTTGGTCAATTTAAGGACTTCCGCTTGCACCTGGTCCCGCTTTTGGCTTTCCAGCTGGAATTCCTGCCGCTTGGCTGCCAGCTTGGCCTGGGACTGCTTGACTTCCGCGTCCAGCCGGCTTAGAAGTTCCTGGCTCTTGGCCAATTTCTGGGAAACTTCCCTTTCTTCCTGGTCCAAGTCGGCGATTTCAAAGGCCAGCAGGGTCTTCAAGTCCTCATCAAGGGCGGCTTTTTGGAATTGGTATTCCTGGGCCAAGGAGCTCTGTTCATGCAGGGGCTCCAGCCGCTTCTCCAGCTCGTTGACCAGGTCGTTGATCCGGATCAGGTTGTCATTGGTCGTCTCCAGCTGCCTTTGAGCCTGCTGCTTTTGCTGCTTAAAGTGGAGCACCCCGGCTGCTTCTTCGAAAATTCCCCGTCTTTCCCGGGCCTGGGAATTGAGGATCTGGTCCACCCGCCCCTGGGAAATAATAGCCAGGCTGTTTTGGGAAATGCCTGAATCCAGAAAGAGCGCCCGGACATCCCGCAGACGGACCGGCTGCTGGTTGATCAAGTATTCATTGTCGCCGGACTTTAAGATCCGCCTGGTAATTGAGACTTGGTCAGCTGAAAAATCCAGTTCCCGGTCTCGGTTGTCGAAAACCATGGTCACTTCTGCCCGGTTTAAGGGCTTGCGGAACTGGCTCCCGGCAAAAATCACGTCTTTCATGTTGCGGCCACGCAAGGATTTAGCACTGCCTTCCCCCATGACCCAGCGAATGGCTTCAGTAATGTTGCTCTTGCCTGACCCGTTAGGGCCGACAATGCCGGTAATCCCTTTAGTAAAGTCAATCACCGTCTTGTCTGCAAAAGACTTGAAGCCTTCCAAAATCAAACTAGTTAAAGGCACTATTTTCCTCCATTCAAGTGCTCCAAGGCGTGGCTGGCCGCGTCCTGCTCAGCCTTCTTCTTGTTGCGTCCTTCCCCGCTAGCTAGCTTCTTTCCGTCGACCAGAACTTCAACTTCAAAGTGGGGCGGCTGCTGGCTCTCATTCAACACCCGGTATTCGATGGTCACGCTGCCGTTTTGCTGCAAAAGTTCCTGCAGGTCCGTCTTAAAGTCCCGGGACGGGGTAAAGTAGCCAGCCGCGATTAAAGGATAAACGGTCTGGCTAAGGAACTTTTCGACAGCTTCAATCCCCTGGTCTAAGAACAAGGCACCGTTGAAGGCTTCGAAGACGTCTTCCAAAAGGGCCTTGCGCTTGCGGCCGCCAGCTTTTTCCTCGCCAACGCCCAGGTTGATTTCTTCTTTAAAGCCGCAGTCCAGGGCCACTTTTGAGAAGCCTTCAGTGCGGACGATATTTGATCTCAATCTGGTCAGTTCCCCTTCATTTAAGTGCTGGAAGTGGCGGTAAAGGTAGTCAGAGACTGTGAATTCCAATACCGCGTCTCCCAGAAATTCCAACTTTTCATAATTCCCCAAAGTTTTGCCGGGATTTTCATTGACATAGGAGGAATGGGTAAAGGCTTCCTCCAGCAAGCGGACATCCTTGAAGCGAATCCCGTATTTTTCATCCAGCATTTTAATAAATTTAGTTGAGACCATGAACTATACATCCTTTCATAACACTAAGAATTATATCAAAAGCCCGACATAAGGGCGGCTTTTTTACCTAAATCCAAGAAAAAACTCTGCCTTGTCCGGCAAATGGACAAAACAGAGTCGCAGATTATTTTTTATAGCCGATTTTATACCATAATGGATGGCTGTTGTTCATTTCTGCCGGTTCATAAGAGAGGTTGACCAGCTGCTTGTTGATGGCTGTAATCTTGTAGGAACTGGTCAAAGGAATTACAAAGGCTTGCTCTTTCATGTACCTTTGCCACTTTTTGAAGACCTTGATCCGGTAGTTGATGTTAAAGGCGGCATCTGAGTCCATCGCTTCCAAAAGCCGGGTATTGATCTTGGTAGCAAAACGCTCCAGGTTGTACTGGGTCCCCGCCCCGTAGATGCCATTTTGGGAAGGCTCATTGTTTAAAGTCCAGCCGGCGATGAACATGTCGACCTGGCTGTCATCTTGGAAGAGCAGGTTGTAAAAAGTATTGAATTCCAGCAGGTGGCCAGTGGTCAGTTTGACGTTTAAGCCAATTTCTTTCCACTTCTTAATGTAGTTGTTGATGATCTTGCTTTGGCTGGCGTCACCGGTCATGGCGGCCAGGTGGATCACCAGCTTATGCCCCTGCGGGTCCCGCCGGTATTTTTCCCCCGGCCGGAGCTTGTAGCCTGCCTTGTCCAAAAGCTTTTTCGCCTTAGCTGGGTTATAAGGATAACCCTTGCTCTTATCATCGTAGTAGTCGCCAAATTGCAACGGGATCAAGCTCTTGATGCGGAAGGTCAAGCCAGACGTATACTTGCGCTGGATCTGGGTGACGTTCATTGCGTAGCCAATAGCCTGTCTCAGAGACTTATTGGCCATCTTGGAATTCTTATTCATCTTGACTGAGTTGGTCTTCTCGTCCCACTTCCCCAGCTTGAAGCCCAGATAGTTGTAGCTCAAAGGAATCGTGGCCACGAACCTGTAGTTTTTGGTAGTCCTGATCTGCTGCCACTGGGAGTTAACAACTTCGATGATGTCGTAAGTTCTTTCTTTAATGGCCGTGGAGACCGACTTTGGCGAAATAATGGAGATGGTGATCTTGCTCAAGCTCGGCGTCCCCCGCCAGTAGTATTCATTGCGGGTCCAAACCACCTTCTGACCCGCTTCAATGCTCTGGACCTTGTAAGGTCCAAAGTAGAGGGGCTTTTTGCGGATTTCGATGCAGGTTCTCAGCTTGCTGAAAGGCACATTCTTAAGATAGTGATATGGCAGGGCAGATTCCCAGAAGTAGCCGTTACCGGACTTCAGCATCCCCGGGTGCATTTCTTTAAAGTGAATCACGACCTTGCGGCCATTTTCCCCATCCGGCATTTCGATCCCGCTGATCGTCTTGGCTTTCCCGTCATGGTATTCCTTCAAGCCCACCACATCCTGCAGGGAAGAAGTATAGTGAGAACTTTTTGTAGCCTTGTTGGCAATTACTTCATAGGCATATTCCACGTCTTTAGCCACGACCTGCTTGCCGTCAGACCACTTGACCCCTTTTTTAATATTAATGGTGATCTGCTTGGCCTGCCGGTCCAGGCTGAAGCTTGCCGCCCCGCTGTCTGTGATATTGTAGCTGTTGTCCGTGTCAAATAAAAATTCAGAGCCAAACTGGACCAAAGTGGCATCAGTTGTTGAATCAGCCAGTTCATCAGAAAAAATCCCCGTGAAAGGAGTATCAGTTTCTAAGGCTACCTTGATGCTGCCGCCCTTTTTCGTCTTGGCAAAACTAGTAGCCACTGGGAACTGCATGGCATCTTCTGCCCCGCTGTTGCCATTTTGCTTGCTTTTCTCCGGCTTTTGCCCGCAGGCCGCCAGACTTAGGGCCACTAGCAGGCAAAGCGTTATTTTCGTTAGTCTTTTCATCAATCAAGAGTCCTTTTGCTAAATTGCTACATAATGTAGTTTACCATAACAAAAGCGGCAAGACCGGGCCCTAAGCCGGGAGAACAGAAAAAAGAGGAGGGAAAACCTCCTCTTTTGAGAAATTATTTATTATCTTTTACTTCTTAAAGCCAGTTTCGTACCACAGGGTAGCTGCCTTTGATGGCTTAGTTGAGTAGTTGACCAGCTTGCTGTTAACCGCAGTGATCGCGTATGCGTTAGTCAAAGGAATTACAAAGGCTTCCTTTTGCATGTATTGTTGCCATTCGTGGAACTTTTGTACCCGGTAGCTGTGGTTAAAGGCCTTGTCACTGCCCATTTCCTTCAGCAGCTTAGTGTTTTCACTAGTTGCAAAACGGGTAAAGTTGTAAGGAGTCTTAGGACCATAGAGGTCATCTTGGGTAGGTTCACTGGACAGAGACCATGCGGCCATGAAGACGTCTACTGATGGGTCATCGTTTTGTACCTTGTCATAGAAGGAGTTGAATTCGATCAAACGGCCAGTGGTCAAAGTTACGTGCAGGCCGATCTTCTTCCATTGCTGGATGTAGTTTTGCACGATTGCTTCCTGGTTTGTAGACCCACTCATGGCTGCCAAGTGGATGGTTAACTTCTTGCCATTTGGATCCCGGCGGTAGGTTTCACCCTTCTTCTTCTTGTAGCCGGCCTTGTCCAACAAAGCGTTGGCCTTCTTGATGTTCAGTGGGAAGCCCTTCACGCTCTTGTCATAAAAGTCACCGAAGGCTTCTGGCACTAAAGTCTTAACTCTGAAAGACAAGCCTTGGGTGTAGTGCTGGGTTACTTCATCAACGTTCATGGCATAACCCATGGCTTGACGGAGATAGCGGTTGCTCATCTTAGAGTTCTTGTTCATCTTGACTGAGCCGGTCTTCTTGTCCCACTTGCCGACCTTGAAGCCCATGTATGAGTATGACAATGGAATTTGGGCAACGAAGTTATAGCCCTTAGTCCCCTTAACTTCCTTCCATTGGGAGTTAACAACGTTGATCATGTCAAACTTCTTGGACTTGATTGACTGGGAAGCTGAATTTGGTGAGATCACAGAGATGGTGATCTTGTCCAGCTTGGCCTTGCCACGGTAGTAGTAAGGGTTTCTTACCCAAGTAGCTGATTGGCCCCGGACCAGCTTGGAGAGCTTGTAAGGACCAAAGAAGAGTGGATTCTTCCGAACCTTGTCACTGGATTGCAACTTGCTGAACGGTACATCCTTCAAGTAGTGGTAAGGTACGGCACTTTCCCAGAAGAAGCCGTTACCGGATTGGGTCATGCCTGGTTTCATTTCCTTAAAGTGCAAAACCACCTTGCGCCCGTTTTCACCATCAGGCATTTCGATCCCGGAGATCTTCTTGGACTTGCCATCGTGGTATTCTGCCAAGCCGACGATGTCGGCAAGTGAGCTGGTGTAGCGGGATGACTGGCTGGCCTTGTTGGCGATGATTTCGTAAGAGTATTCAACGTCCTTGGCAGTTACCTGCTTGCCGTCAGACCACTTGACCCCCTTCTTAACTTCGATAGTGACCGTCTTGGCCTTCCGGTCCATCTTGAAGGTAGCGGCACCCTTGTTATTGATCTTGTATTGATCATCGGTTGCAAACAGAGCTTCATTCCCAAACTGCATAAAGTCACTGTCGTATTTGCCGTCAGAAAGTTCGTTCAAGAAAACACCCTTGACTGGCGTGTCAGATTCTTCTGCGATAGTGATGCTGCCGCCCTTCTTGGCGGTTGCAGTTGCCGTAGCTTCCGGGAATTTCTTGGCATCCTTAGCACCGCTGTTGCTGGAGCTGGAGCTGCTCTTGCCGCAACCGGCCAGCAAAGCTGCCCCGGCCAGAAGTACTCCAAATGTTCCGAGCATTCTTCTCTTCATAATTTAATTTACCTCCACACAATATATTCAAAAGATAAAACACACAGCATATGAATAGTTATCGAGATAGCGATTCACAAAGTTTATCTTTCATGCCTTTTACTTTAACATTTTCATTTTTTAAAGTCAATGAGAAATTTAATTTAATGCTAATTATTTTAGTTTTCTCTTTGCCGGGCGTCGCCAGCCTTTTGCAGGGCCTGGCCGACATAGTTGATGCTCAAGCAGATCACCAAAAGCAGGACAGTTGCCGGCAGCCAGAGCCACGGCCGGTCAATGATGTTAACCGGGTCATTGGCAAAACCAATCAAGGTCCCCAAAGATGGAATCTTGTTTGGCAAACCATAGCCGATGAAAGACAGGGCAGTTTCAATCCCGATGTTGCCGGAAACGCTCAAAACGACATCGATGATGATCATTGATGCAATATTTGGCAGAATTTCCCGGAACATGATCTTGGTATTTGAAGAGCCTGAAGTCTTAGACGCCAGAACATAGTCTCTTTCTCTTTGTGACAGAATGAATGACCGGTAGTATCTGGCTTCACCCGTCCAGCCGAACATCGAAATCAGCAGAACCAACGTCATGGCATTATAGTTTGGCAGAACCGTTACCAAAACGATCAAAATTGGCATTTGCGGCAAAATCTGCACGAAGTCGACGATTCTCATGATGATGGAGTCAGTAGTGCCGCCATAGTAGCCGGCTACAAGGCCGACTATTAAGCCAACTAGTTCACAGAAAAGAGTGACCAAGAGACCAATCATAATCGAGTTGCGCCCGCCCATGATCAACAGATTCAAAATATCCCGGCCACCGTCATCAGTTCCCAGCAAGTGGCCGTTTTGTCCCCAGCCGGCGTAGGATTCCAAAATGTGCATTTCAGTAACCTTGCTGCTGTCAAGGAATAAAGAACCGCCAAAGGTAAGTAGCAAAATAACGACAATGGTGCAAAAGGCTATAGTCGCAGCCTTGCTTTTAAAAATTTCTCTAAAAGTAATCTTTAAAGCGGATGGTGGAATTTGGGCCCGGTCATCCTGCTTCTTTTTACCAACAGTAAATAAAGCCATCATTTCACCTCTACTTCACGCGAATTCTCGGGTCAACCAGACTCATGATAATGTCAGACAGTAGGTTGCCCAGCAGGGTCAAGGTCCCGTAAATCATAATCAAAGCCGTCAAAGTGGTATAGTCACGCTGGCTGATTGAGTCAAGGAAAAGCTTCCCCATCCCCGGGAAGGAGAAGACCGTTTCAATGATCAGTGACCCGCCAAGCAGACCGGTGATGGTGTTCCCCATAAAGGCAGCGATCGGGAGGAAAGAATTCCGCAAGATGTGCTTGTTGAAGACGACTTTTTCCGGCACGCCCTTGCTACGGGCAGTCTTAACATAGTCTTCCACCTTGTTGTCAATGATCCCGGTTCGCAGGTATTGCACTGTCCCAGTCGTGGCGATGATCGCAAAGAGAATTGCCGGCAAAATCATGTGCTGCAGGCGGCTAAAGAAAACTCCCCAGAAGCCACTGGCATTGGCGGCAACCGTCCCGCTGATCGGAAACCAGCCCAGAGTAAAGCCGAAAAGCCAAAGGCCCAGCAGGTAGAAGACAAAGCCTGGGATAGCATATGTCACGTAGTTAAAAATTGAGATTGCCCGGTCCTGCCATTCACCTTCATGCTTGCCGGCGCTGATCCCCATCGGGATAGCAATGCCGTAAAGAATGATGGTTGACAAAAGCGAAAGCCAGAAAGTGTTCTGGGCCCGGTCGGCAATCAAAGATGCTACTGGGACGTGCTGGATGTAGCTTTGCCCCAAATCACCATGCAAGAGGTTCTTAATCCAGCGTACGTATTGCACCGGTACCGGGTCATTCAAACCATATGCCTGCTTTAAGCGGGCAATTTCCTTAGGACTTGAGTTAGGGTTTATCAAACCGGTAAAGGGATCCCCTGGCATCATTTTGGCCAGCATGAAGACAATAATGCTAAGTAGGATCAATTGCGGGATCATGATCAAAACCCGTCTTAAGACTGTTTTCCACATTTGCTATTCTCCTCCCTTGATCTGCTCTTTAGGCAGGGCTACCTGGTGGTTGGGGCCAACCTCGGTCAATGGGTAGACCCGGCCATCTGCATCATACCAGTTTGCCTGGTCCTGCAAAAATTCCCGTTCGATTTCCCGCCGTCTGGCCGCGTGTTCCGCCCGGTGTTCAACATCAATCTTCGGAATCGCGGACAAGAGGCGCTTGGTATAAATGTGCTCCGGATTCTTGTAAATTTCTTCCTGGCTGCCCACTTCCACCAACCGGCCCCGGTGCATGATTGCCAGATTTTCTGACATGTGCTTGACCACGCCCAGGTCATGGGAAATGAACAAGAAGGCAATGTTGTACTGCTGTTGGATGTGCTTCATGAAGTTCAAAACCTGGGCTTGAACTGACAAGTCCAAAGCACTCGTTGGCTCATCGGCCACGATTAATTTCGGATTAGTGGCAACTGCCCGGGCAATCCCAATTCTCTGCCGCTGACCACCGGAAAATTCATGGGGAAACTTGTAAATCGCGTCACTTGGCATCCCGACGATGCTCAGCAGTTCCTGGACCCGGTCACGTTCCTGGTCAGTGGTCAAGTTTTCAAAGTTCCGGATCGGTTCTGCGATAATGTCTTCAATCCGCTTGCGGGGGTTAAGACTGGACATGGAGTCCTGGAAGATCATCTGCACGTCCTTGTTGTAGTTCATCTTCCGGCGGACGGATTCCTTGGTTATGTCTTCACCCTTGTAGAGAATCTGCCCGCTGGTCACCTTCTCCACGCCAACGATTGCCTTGCCAGTCGTGGACTTGCCGGAGCCTGATTCACCGATCAAGCCATAGGTTTCCCCTTCCTTGATTGAAAAAGAAACCCCGTCAACTGCCCGGACATAATCAGTAATTCTGTTCCAAAAGCCCGACCGGACTGGGTAGTGGACTTTCAGATCTTTAACTTGGATAATTTCTTCTGCCATACTTGCTACCTATCCTTCATCTTGAAAGTGGAAAGTCTTCCAGCAGGTGCAGCGGACAAAGTGATTTGGCTCAACTTCGTGCAGCTGCGGGTCTGCTTCATGCGCTTCAGCTGGAATCCAAGGAATTCTAGCCGCGAAGCGGTCGCCGGTCCGCGGCATGTTTTTAAGTGAAGGAACAGTTCCCTGGATTACATGCAGTTCATCCTTGTCATCATCTGACTGTGGAATGGAATTTAACAGTGACCGGGTGTACGGGTGCAAAGGATGAGTAAACAAAGTTTTCACATCAGCTTTCTCTACAATTTGCCCCGCATACATCACGGCAACTTCATCAGCCGTTTCCGCTACAACGCCCAAGTCGTGGGTGATCAAAATAATTCCAGAGTCTGATTCTTTCTGGATCTTCTTGAGCAGGTCCAGGATCTGGGCTTGAATGGTCACGTCCAAAGCAGTCGTTGGTTCGTCAGCAATGATAATTTCCGGCTTGCAGGCCACCGCCATCGCGATGACGACTCTTTGCCGCAAACCACCGGAAAGTTCATGCGGGTACATGTCATACATGGCTTCCGGCTTAGGCATCCCTACTTGATTGAAGAGTTCAATCACCCGGTCGCGGCGCTGCTGCTTGTTCATATCCGTATGGTAAAGCAAGGCTTCCGCTACCTGGTCCCCAACCTTCATCAAAGGGTTCAAACTGGCCATCGGGTCTTGAAAAATCATGCCAATATTGTTGCCGCGAACTTGGTTAAACAAATCCTCACTCAAATTGACCAAGTTCAGGTTCTTGTACCTAATTTCTCCTTCGACCCGGGTGTTTTTCCGGTCATACAGGCCAACGATGCTGGAGGCAATCGTACTCTTGCCGCAGCCGCTTTCGCCGACAATAGCCAAAACTTCGTTGCGCTTGAGAGTAAAACTGATGCCATCAGCCGCATCATAGAACTCGCCCTGCAAGCGGTAGCCGGTATGAAGCTTTTCGACGTCTAGTAAAACGTTTTGCTGATTATCCAACTTTTTTCTCCTTCAAAATAATTATTAATCAGTAAATAAATACCACACTAGTAGATTTTAACCTTTTTCAAATATTTTGCAACAGTTTCTTAATTATCTTCTAGTGCTTTTCAGTTATTTCTTCATCATTTCTGCCAATCCACATCATAATCATTAAATTATTGTTTGCTTTTTATCATATTTGCCGCCATTTCCTGGAAAGAGACCACAAAAAAAGCATTTGCCGCAGATCTTTCTTTGGCAAATGCTAATTAAATATTAGTTGTTTGCATTTCGTTTTCAATGCACTTTAGCCTTGGTGGCTCTTGATGTAAGCTACCGCGTCAGCGACTGTGATAATCTTAGCAGCGTCTTCATCAGGAATTTCAGCGCCAAATTCGTCTTCCAGCTGCATGATGAATTCTACCAAGTCGATGGAGTCAGCGTTCAGATCCTTGGTAAAGTTAGTGTCCATAGTGATTTTGTCCTTGTCCAGCTGGAAGTTGTCAGCGATCAAAGTGGCAATCTTGTCAAAAATTTCTGCTTCAGTCATTATTCTTTCTCCTATAATTTCTAACTGCCCGCTTGCTTGGGCTATTTTCTTTTTCTTATCCTTACTTGCTGAATTCTTGCTTAAAGGTATTTGTTAAGTCTTCAGTCAAAATCTTGTCGATCTGCTTAACCGCGTAGTAGACGGCCCGGGCGTCTGACCGGCCATGCTGCTTGACGACTGGTGAGTTTAAGCCGAGCAAAACCGCCCCGCCATACTTGTCCTTGTCAAAGCGGCTGGCTACAGACTTCAAGGCGTCTTTAGCCAGCAGGGCCCCCAGCTTGGCCTTAACACCATTGTTCAAAAGGCCGTCTTTCAGCATGTGGATGATGACGCTGCCCGTTCCTTCGATGCTCTTTAAGACCGCGTTGCCGGTAAAACCGTCTGTGACCACAACGTCGGCCTTCCCTTGCAAGAGTTCGTGCCCTTCAATGTTGCCGGTGAAGTTCAGGGAGCTGTCCTGCAAGAGCTGGTAGACTTCCTTGTGCAGGTCGTCGCCCTTGTCAAATTCAGCCCCATTGTTTAAAAGAGCTACTCTCGGCTTGGAAACGCCACGGACCTTTTCCGCATAGTAGGAGGCCATTTCCGCCCATTGCAGCAGGTATTCCGGCTTGCTAGTAGCATTAGCGCCAACGTCAATGATGTTGAAGCCGTCATCTGAAGATTCAACTGGCATGGTCGGCATAAGGCCTGGCCGGGCCACGCCCTTGATCCGGCCGACAATGAAGATCCCGCAGGTTAACAGGGCCCCGGTATTGCCTAGTGACAGCAAAGCGTCTGCCTTGCCTTCCTTGACCCAGTTAGCTGCCACGACCATGGAAGAATCCTTCTTGGTCCGCATGGCCTTGACTGGCTCATCTTCATCAAGAATAACTTCCGTGGTGGCCACGATTTCGATCTGGTCATCGCCTGCTGGCAGCAGCTCTTTCATCTTGCCTTCATCGCCGAAGAAGATAAACTTGTCTTCCGGCAGTTCAGGCTTGGCCTTTAAAACTGCTTCTACAATCGCCTCAGGAGCGTTTTCCCCGCCCATGGCGTCAATCGCGATTTTTCTCATCAATAATCTCTTTTTCTATATTGGATTAGACTAAGCTCTCGCTTGTACAATTTTCTTATATTTTATCACAGCTTGCAGGTCTGCCAACTTTTCTGCTTTCAGGTCCGGATCAGCTTGGACGATCCGCTTGGCCTCATCCCTGGCTACCACCATGACCTGGTAATCGCTGACAACGCTGCCTGTCCTGAATTCCGGCAGGCCTGACTGAGCCTTGCCAAAGAGGTCACCCTCGCCCCGCATCTTGAGGTCTTCTTCAGCGAGCTTAAAGCCGTCGTTAGTTTCAGCAACGATCTTCATTCGCTGCTTGCCGGCTTCTGTCTTCGGGTCAGCTAAAAAGACGCAGTAGCTTTGCGTCTGCCCCCGGCCGATCCGGCCACGCAGCTGGTGGAGCTGGCTTAAGCCAAAGCGGTCAGCGTCAAAGATGACCATCAAGTTGGCATTGGCCACGTCAACGCCAACTTCAATCACGCTGGTAGTAACCAGAATATCGACCTCCCCTGCCGCAAAGCGGTCCATGATCTGCTCTTTGTCAGCTGCCGCCATTTTCCCATGCAAAAGGACAACTTCCTGGTCTGGAAATTCGCCGGCCAGCCTGTCGTGCAGGGCTTCAGCATTTTCCAGGTCAATCATTTCCGACTCACTGATCAAGGGCGTAACCGCATAAATCTGGAAGCCTTCCGCCAGTTGCTGGCGCATCAATGAATACACCTCATCTAGCTGGCTGCTGGTCTTCCAGTAGGATTTAATCGGCTTACGGCCGGCTGGCAGGTGTCTGATTTCTGACAAGGCGGTGTCGCCATAAACAGTCAAGGCCAATGACCGGGGAATCGGGGTGGCAGTCATGGCCAGGATATCCGGCCGGTCCCCCTTGTTGATCAAGGCCAGGCGCTGGACAACGCCAAAACGGTGCTGCTCGTCGATAATAACCAGGCCCAGCTTTTTAAAGGCTACTTGCTCTTGGATCAAGGCATGGGTGCCGATCACCACATTGATGCTGCCATCAGCCAGCTCCTTGTAGATTTCCCGCCGCTCCATGGTTTTAGTTGATCCCGTTAAGAGGGCCACCCGGACGCCGAAATCTTCCAGCATGGCGGAAATTTTGTGATAGTGCTGGTTGGCCAGAATTTCAGTTGGCACCATCAAGGCGGCCTGGTAGCCAGCTGTCACTGCCCCGTAAATGGCAAACACGGCCACTACGGTTTTCCCGGACCCAACGTCCCCCTGAAGAAGGCGCTGCATCTGCTGGTCAACAAACATATCGGCAAAAATCTCATTAATCACCTTTTTCTGGTCAGGAGACAGGGCAAAAGGCAGGGACTTGGTCAGCTTGCCGATTTCTTCCAGGTCGTAATGCTTGGCATAACCACTGTGGCTCTTATTTTGGCTGGACATCAAGGCCAGCTGCATTTGAAAGAGGAAGAATTCCCGGAAAACAGCGCTTCGGCGGGCCTCCTTAGCCTCAGCCAGGTCTTTAGGGTGGTGCATGGCGATGACCAGGTCCTGGTCAGCCATGAGCCGGTAGTGCTTCCGCAAGTCCTCTGGCACAGCATTGCCCATCTCATCCATGCTTTCGGCAATCGCCAGGTCGATCATGGTCTGCAGCTTCTTTTGCTTGATCTGCCGGTTGATTGAATAAATCGGCGCCATCCCGTCATCACTGTTTTTATTGGCTAAGAGCTTATAAGCTGACAGGCTCTGCTTTCTCAGGTCATATTTGCCATAGACGGCGATTTCCTGGCCCACGCTCAGCTGCTTGGTCAGCCATGGCTGGTTAAAAAAATTGACCATGATAATATCATGATCAATTCGCAGTTTGAAGCTGACCCGGCTCTTGTGGTAGCCAAAGTAATTCTGGTAGGGGTTGGTGGCCACGATCCCCTTCAGCATGACCTTCTGTCCGTCCTCCAGCTGGTCCAGCGGCAGATTCTCCAGTTCGTCATAGCGGTAAGGGAAGTAGAAGAGCAAGTCGTAGATGCTGTAAATGCCCAGCGACTGCAAAGCTTCTGCCGTCTTGGCCCCCACGCCCTTCAAGGCCGTCACCGGTCTGAAAATAGCTTCGTTTAAAGTCATTATTCTACAGAAATCAAGAAGTTGTAAACTGGCTGGCCACCGTCGTAAATTTCGAATTCGCAGTCATCATCTTCGTGAGCTGCTTCCAGGCGGTCAACAACTGCCTGGGCTTCTTCTTCAGTAGCATCGCTGCCGTACATTACAGTCACGATTTCAGAGTCTTCATCCAGCATCTTTTCTATCATAGCGACAGTTGCGACAATTGGGTCAACGTCGTCAACCACAATAGTGCCTTCAACGATACCAATGAAGTTGCCCTTGTGGATTTCAACGCCGTTGATTTCAGTGTCACGGGTTGCCCGGGTTACTTCACCGGACTTGACAGAGCCAAGTTCATCAGTCATGGCTTCAACGTTCGCGTCAACACTGGCTTCCGGGTTGAAGGCCAGCATAGCAGTTAAACCTTGCTGGATAGTCTTGGAAGGCACGATGCCGACTGGGATTTCAGCAACTTCAGCAGCCTGCTTGGCGGACATGATGATGTTGCCGTTGTTTGGCAGGATGATCGCCTGCTTGGCGCCAGACTTGGTGATGGCGTCCATGATGTCTTGAGTTGAAGGGTTCATGGTTTGCCCGCCGGAGATGATCCGGTTGACCCCTTCGCTTTCAAAGAGCTTGCGGACACCGTTGCCGGAAGCCACTGCGATCACTGCAAAGTCAACGCTTTCTTGTTGTTCTTGCTCGTTGTCAACGATCGTTTCGTGCTGAATCCGCATGTTGTCGATCTTGATCTTGCCCAATTGGCCGAATTGTGACCCGTAAAGGAAGACCTTGCCTGGGTATTCAGTGTGAACGTGAACCTTGGCGATTTCGCCGTCAGAAACTGCTAAGAGGGAGTCACCCAGTTCTGACAGGTAGCTTCTGAATTCTTCCAGGTCGAATGGCTTCTTGTTTGGCACGTCAGCCTTGAGGTCAACCATGATTTCAGTACAGTAGCCGTTGGCAATGTCGGAAGTTGCCAGTTGCCCTTGCACTGCCTGGTGGTGGGTAGCGTTGATCAAGGAGTTCATGTCGTCAGCATCTGGCACGTACTTGTCATCGAGGTTTTCACCCAAAAGGCCTTCCAGGAAGCCTTCATAGATGAAGACCAGACCTTGGCCGCCGGAGTCAACCACGCCGACTTGCTTAAGAACTGGCAGCAGGTCAGGAGTGCTCTTCAAAGCTTCCTTAGCGCCTTCAACGATCGCCTGCATTACTTCTTCTACATCATCGGTTTCATTTGCCTTGTTAGCACCTGCTTGAGCGCCAACCCGGGCCACAGTCAAGATGGTCCCCTCAACCGGCTTCATCACAGCCTTGTAGGCAGTAGCTACACCATTGCTAAAGGCATTTGCCAATTCCTGGGCGTTCAAAGTGGTCTTGCCTTGAGTTGCCTTGTAGAAGCCGCGGAAGAGCTGGGAGGTGATAACCCCACTGTTACCGCGCGCGCCCATCAGCATCCCCTTAGCCAGGCTTTCGGTCAAGTCGCCGACACTGCTGCTTGCGTTTTCGGAAACGGCCTTAGCCCCGCTTTCCATCGTGAGATTCATATTCGTGCCAGTGTCGCCGTCAGGAACTGGGAAAACATTTAGATCATTGACGAATTGCACGTTCTTGCTCATCCGGTGAGAGGCAATCCGCACCATGTCTCTAAATTCTTTACTGCTAATTTCACTTAAAACCAATATTGAATCCTCCACTTATCTAGTCGTCGAGAACCTTTACACCTTGAACAACGACGTTGACCGCCTTGGTGTCGATCCCCAGCTGGCTTCTTAAGTTATATTTGACACTGTCTTGTACATTACGACTTACTTCAGAAATTTTTAAGCCGTAGCCAACAATAATATAGACATCAACAGTTACTTGATTTTCGTCAGACTTAACAACGACACCGCGCTTGTAGTTTGCCCGGCTCAAAATGCTGTCGACTCCGTCTCTGATGGCATTCTTGGATGCCATACCGACAACGCCATAGTTAGACGTAGCTGCACCACCAACAACAGTTGCAATTACACCGTTTGAAATATCAATCAAACCATACTTTGTCTTGATTTTAACAGCCATGTTTATCCTCCGTCTTATTTCCAATATACATCCTTATTTTATCATAACGAGATCAAAAGCTAACAGTTCCAACTTTATTTTCTGGAAAATACTTTTCAAAATAATAATTGAAAAAGGTCAAACTTTATGGTAGAGTTTAATAGTGTGACATGACATGTAAAGGGGGTTTAGCAGCATGGCAAAAGATTTCGTAACCGGTAAGAAGACCACTTTTGGTAACACGCGTTCACACGCTTTGAACTCATCAAGTCGTTCTTGGAAGCCAAACCTTCAAAAAGTTCGCATTCTTGTAAACGGCAAGCCTAAGCGCGTTTGGGTTTCAACCAAGACTTTGAAGTCTGGTAAAGTTACCCGTGTCTAGTGACGAAACGAGCCCGGTAGATCAATGATCTGCCGGGTTTTATTTTGCTCTAGCAATGTGCATTAAAGTGATTTGTGCCGCCAATTGCAAGAATAAATTGAACACTTACCATAATATCTGGTAGATTTTGACTATCTACGCCGGTAAATGCGGTCAAGTTCGGTGTCAAAGTACTCTTCTGGAGTCTTGTAGTTTAAGATCTTCCGAGGAAGAGAGTTGCACCATACTTCGATCTTAGCAATATCTTCCACACTGTACTTATCCATACGGTCTCCTTTGGGAATATAGCGTCTGATAAGCCCGTTGTGCCGTTCTACGCTGCCTTTATCACAGGATGTATAAGGGTGAGCGTAGTACACAAGAGTCTTGGAAACTTGCTCAAGATCGGATAGATCTGCGAACCCAGATCCGTTGTCGGTTGTGATAGACTTAAAGATTTGATTCCATTTGGATCCGTAGTACTCTCGAAACTTATCAAATGCCTTCATAACGCTAGCTGAGGTCTTATCCTCAATCTTGATCATGAAGAACTGACGCGTCTTTCGTTCGCACAGAGTAAGCAACACATCATCGTCCTTAGTCTTGTGTCCAAGAACCAGATCGCATTCCCAGTGACCAAAGTCCTTACGGCTTTCGATTCTAGGACTACGTTCATCGATGCTTCGTCCCAGGATACGCTTGTTTACACGGGCACGACGAGTCTTAGTATTGCGCTTGACCTTCTCTGGAAGATCACCGTTCTTGATATCCATTAGGCCCAAGTCAACGTAGTTATACAGAGTTTTGGTTGATACGACCTGATCCTTCTGGAAGATTCCCTTGTCCAAAGCATAACCCACGCAAGCATCAAGAGACCAGCCATGATTATGGAAGCAGTGGGAAACATAGTCGATGAACTTATGTCTGCGAAGAAACAAGCTCTTGCGGCCGCATTCGCTTCTATGTAGTTCGTAAGTGCTTTGCCCTTCGACAGCTTTATACCGCTTCACATTGCCGGTATACACGGATACTGTGCCTCTTTTGAGCTCATATCCGACCGTGCTTGGTGAGCAGTTAAGTTCTCTAGCTATAGCACAGCCCTTAGAGTGCAGCTCCTGGATTGTAGTCCGGTCGTTCAGCTTAAGGCGCTTGCCCTTTTGGTGTGGTTTAGTGTTAGAATAAGAATGATCCATTTTAACCTCTCTAGAAATGTTTGTGGTAATTCATATTCTACCAGATGGTTAAAATGGATTTTTTGTGCTCTAATCCAGTAAAAACGATTTTTTCTTACTGGATCGGAACAGTGTTCAGTTTAATTTTACAATCGGCGTTTTTAAAAAAATTTCACGCTTTGCCAAGAATCAGACTTTAGCAAGATTTTACTTTCTTAGGATTATCTTAATTATATCAATGCTGGCGGCAAAAATAGGAAAGATTGCTATAATGTTTATGAAAGAGAGGGATTATCCAATGAGTCTCAAATACGCACGGAAAAGCCAGGTAGCCCTGTTCAGCTTCCTGGCCGCCATCAAGGCCTGCAATGTTTTGTTCGTGGCCTACATGCTCAAGGTCATGCTGAACATTGCCTCTTCCGGCAAGGCTGATTACGGACGCCTGGTCGGCTTCGCGGCCTTGACGGCCGGGGGCCAGCTTTTGTTCATGGCCAGCAATTTCTTCTATGAAACGACCAAAATGAACATCATCAGAAGCGTGAACATGACCTTGAAAGAGGCCAACCTCCGCTACCTGATCGACCAAAACAGCCTGGACACCAAGGACGGGCTGAGTTTCATGACCAACGACTTAAAGCAGATCGAAACCAACCGGGTCACGGCCCAGCTGGACATCATCTACCAAAGTTTGACCTTCGTGGGCTCTTTGGCCTTTGCTTTATATAACTCCTGGGAAATGACCCTGGTCTTTATCGTGGCGACTCTGGCTCCGGCCGGCGTGCAGATGATTACCAGCAAGATCATCACCAAGAAGTCCAAGATCTGGACCCAGAAGAACGCCGTCTACACCCAGTACGTGTCTGACAGCTTGAACGGGGCCCAGTCAGCCCGCCTATACAACGTCCGCACTAATATCGTCAAGCGGGCGGTGGGTGCTGCCGGGGATATGGAAACGGCCCTTCGGAACATGACCTTGACCCAGGCCTGGGCCCTGGAATTGATCTACTCAGCAGCGGAACTTTTCTGCTTCATCATTCCCTGCACGATCGGCGGGATCATGATGATGCAGGGGCGGCTGGCGGTTGGGACACTGGTTATGATGGTCGACTTGGCCATCAACTTCATCAGCCCGGTGGTCACCTTGTTTAACGAATTCAACCAGGTCAAGTCAACCGTGCCGATGTGGCAGAGAACCCAGCGGGCCCTCAATTACGTGCAAAAAGACGACGATTACCCGGTCGACCACTTTGACGGCATGGAAATCCGGGACGTGGCCTACGTGACCAAGCACAGCAAGCGGCAGATTTTTGAACACGTGAACATCAAGATCAAGCCGGGGGAAAAGATCCTCTTGATGGCGCCGTCCGGCTGGGGGAAGACCACCCTCTTGCGCCTCATGCTGGGCATCTACACGCCAAGCCATGGTGAAATTTTAATCAACGGTGAAGAAGTGACGGGGGACTGGTACAAGGCCCACAACTTCTACTCCTACGTCAACCAGAAGCCTTTCATGTTTGACGACACCCTCCGCTTTAACGTGACTCTGGGCCGGCAGGTGGATGAAGAACAGCTGCTCATGGCCTGCCATGAAGCGGGCCTGGATGACCTGATCCAGGAAAACGGCCTGGACTACCCGGTCGGGGAGAACGGCAACAACCTCTCCGGCGGGCAGATCCAGCGGGTGGAAATTGCCCGGGCCCTCTTGTCTGGCCGGCCGATCCTTCTGGCTGACGAAGCCACCAGTGCCCTGGATCCCCGCCTGTCTTTGGAGATCCATGAGACTTTGCTGGGCAATCCGAAGGTAGCGGTGATCGAAGTCGCCCACAAGATTTCGGACGTGGAAAAGGCCATGTTCGACCAGATTATTGTTTTAGACAAAGTTAAGCCAGCCTAAGCTGGCTTTTTTATTACTTTTATACAGCAAAATATATG
>SKEJ01000212.1_pt1 | contig 39924 bp, 29 predicted proteins | sample 4826721 | NCBI WGS metagenome assembly SKEJ01 (sample SAMN11008812, study PRJNA524170) | human gut metagenome | biome: Human fecal sample; material: Feces; isolation source: fecal sample from pouch patient p31 | host: Homo sapiens | place: Israel: Tel-Aviv | collected 2015-06-02 | reverse complement strand
TGACTCGCGTATGGCGTCATGGATGGATTCGGGCGGATACCTCTCACGATGACGTGCCATAGGCAGTCAATCAACGGCAATCGACGCAAGGTGCATTAGACTCGGAATCATGGCAGAGGAAGAGACTTCGAAACGTATCCGAAAATCACCGCAGGAGCGTCGAGCGGAAGTGCTGGATGCGGCTGTTCAGCTGATCAGTGAGCGTGGATTCAATGGCATTTCCATCCAGGACGTGGCCGACAGGGTCGGCATCTCCAAACAAGGCGTGCTGCGATACGTCGGCAACAAAGACAAAATGCTGGCGCTGGTATATGACGAATACTACGGGCAGACCGGCACGCCGGAGGACTTCTTCTCTTCGGGCATGCCGGGCAGCGACCCGTCCGCGCCGCATTTTCCCGCGTATCTGCGCTACTTGGTGAAACACAACTCGCGCCGGCGCATGATGGTGCAGCTGTTCACCGTGCTGTCGGCGGAATCCCTGAACCCGGAGCACCCATTGCATGACGAATGCATGGGACGCATGGAGGACATCTGGGAACACTATTCGAAATACCCGTGGGTGGTTCCGCCGCAATTGGGTTCATGGGCCGGCAGCATGCGGCCAGTGGTGCGCAAAGCCATGGAAATCATGGATGGCATTCAGCTGTGGTGGCTGCGCGAACCGGAAGTGGACTTGTGTGAGGAATGGTCCGAAATGGAGAATCTGCTGTTTCCCGCGCCCCTCTGGGATGCATACCGCTGATTTTATGTGTGTTCCGCATACGTTCGGGGGTGACCTGACGGCCACCCTCATTTTGCTTATCTTCTATTGTGGTAGTGCCTGAAAAGTTTGCTGAAAGAGACATGCTGGTTTCTTGAGATGTCGACCATTTTGATGCAGTCAGACTACCTGCTGCGCTTCCCGTATAGACGCCAATGCTGGCTCCCAACATCCCTAGCGATACTAGTATCATTATTTTACGGAAGAGTCTAGATTCAGTAGAATTACCAATTCTACATAATAATTCGTCATATATAGAACCTGCTGCAGAATTAGTTACAATTGTCCCTCTGTAAAAAGTTAATTTTACTCATTATATTGACTATTTATAAGATAATTAGAACGTTGAATAATCTCAGATTCATTCTTGCCGGAAATAAGAAATTTCCTGTCAGAATCAACAGAGTTATGAGCGATACCTTTTTTCTTGCCCACAGATTCCAAAACCGCCCAATCCGGGATTTCTTTTTCCTTTGGCCAGTTCAATCCGGCGGTTTCCAGCAGTATGCCATACTGAGATGATCGCGTAATATTCGCATCCGCATCGACAAGGCCAACTTCCAATAGGAAGTTGGCCTTGCTTTGGTCTATGTCATAGGCGGCTGCCAGCTCCTGCTTGATGAGACCGCCTCCTCTGCGTGCCGCCATTTCCCCGAATACGAAATCACCGGTTTCATTCTTATAGAATTCGATATGCATCACATTCGGAATCGTCTGATCGTTGAAAGATGCAATCAATTGCTTTGTCAGTCGGAGCAGCTCGGAATAGTCGGCACCGTTCTCATCCAACATCACGGAACCGGTGTTTTGTTTCTCGAAATCCAGTGGCGGGACAAGGTACCGTGATGGTGAGATCAGAATCGAACCGGAATTGATATAGACTACATCCACATGGTAGACGGAACCGGAACAATATTCCTCTAAGTAATACTGGTTTGAATGCACGTTTCGTATGAATTCCGGCTTGGTAGCTAAAGCGGGCAGGTCATCTTTCGAATGCAATATCGTAATGCCTGCAGACCCTGCGCCCCATCGAGGTTTGAGAACAACCGTCTCCCAACGATCGAACGCCGAAATAATATCTCCAAAGCCTTGGCAGGTGGTATAGGGAATAATCTTTAATCCGGCATCAAGGGCCGATTGTTTCATCGTGACTTTATCTCGACAGCTTAACGCCAGTTCATGCTGTAAACCGGGAATTCCAAATAAACTTCTCGCCTCTGCAACCCTCAGTACGTCTTCCTCTGAGCTGGAAACTATCCTATCTGGTTTAAATTTCCTGACAATATCAAAGAATTTTGCGGTAGCGCTATCAGAGGAATAATCGGAAACCTCGATTTCCTTGATGACGGAGCTCGGCCAACTATGGTGTGCGGCTCGATCGTTCGAGGTGAAGACCATAACTTCTAAACAATCGAAACGTTCTTGGATTTCCTCAATCCATTTAGGATAATTTGAGAAAGATTTGGGCTGTTGCAGCAATAATACTTTCATGTCATTCCCCTTCCGGTGTACTCACCAAGACTTTTTCTTTCAATGACGAATGATTCTTTGTCCACGTTTTCTAATTTGATTAGTGACGACTGCAGGCATTATTCCCACTAACGCCAGTGCACACCAATACCAAGCCGTCAATCCTGCAGGACGTAGTGCCGGAACGATCCAACCGCCAAGGAATGAGCCTGCCGATTCACCAATGGCTGCAATTATCAGCCGATAGTTCAGAATGTCCACCAAAGGCTTATCTGGCTGTGCCTCTACCAGAGCAATATTGATTAATGGCGCATAGATGCATTCTGCAATGGAGAACACAACCAAGGAAATGATGCATATCCACCAGTACGACGAGACTCCGCAGGCGAATAGTGCGAAGGAAATTCCATAAATCCCCAGGCTTTTGACTATGAATGAGGTGGCATTATGTTCTTTGGTCATATTGCGCGAAATGATCTTACTTACCGGCATTTGCAGTGCTATGACCGATATGGCATCAATGGAATAGAACAATCCTCTTATGACTGGACTATCGGATAACGAGTGGAATTCCAATGCCATTCCGGCAAAAAGCTGACCATTCATTATACTGCCCACGAACACCGCCAGGATGGCAAGAACCGTACCGGGACTTTTCAGCGAGTCTGTAATGGTCTTCACGATGGAGGAAGTGTTTTCCTCGCCGCTTTTCTCATTGCGTATGAAGACATGATGAGTCAGCGCTATTGGAGCTAGTAAAGCAGAAAAAGCATAGAGTCCGACGATGATTGCAATAAAGAGCGTTTGTCCGAAAGCCTTATATATGTAATTCGAGCCCAGAGGTCCAATCGCGGATCCAAGATTGGCTGCCATGGTCACTAAAGCAAACAAAGAAGCCTGAATTTTTTTATCCTTTACTGTAGCGATGATATGCCCTCGTAGGGCAAAATTAACCAATGAAAGACCGAGTCCCAGCAAAGCCAAATCCGCAAAAAGGAAGCCGATAAAACCACCCATTGCCGGTTGTAGCAGCAAAAGTGAAAAAACCATGAATCCGAAACCGGTCTCGGTGAGGGATACCGTTGAGAAACGCTCAATCAGGCTACCTATAAAAACAGTACTGCCTCTAGAAAAAAGAGATAAAATTCCGAGCGCCAGTCCAACATATAGCGATGACGCCGCAGAAACTTGGCCGGTGAGAATAACCGAAAGAAGGGAGAAGAGACCGCTGTACGCAGCAGTATTCAAAAAGTAATTCACTGATATGGAGTCTCTTTTAATATCGTTCGGCTTCTCCATTTGAATGGACCTTCCTTTATGCTTTACAAATAATGTCTCCCCATGCTAGTTGTCATAGGGGAATTGTTCATTGCTGCGTCCACATATAGTGACGCTTGGTTTTGGCATACTTGGGGGTGTCTGTTTCAAAGTTTACCGTGCTTTCTGCGGAATCGTTGAATCCTGAACATCCGTTGCATGATGAATTCACTGCTCGTATGGACGATATTTGGGAGAACTATTCGCAATATCCTTGGCTGATTCCTCCGCAATTGGGTTCATGGAAGTCGAGCATGCGACCGGTGGTGCGTAAGGCCATGGAAATCATGGATGGTGTGCAATTATGGTGGTTGCGCGAGCCTGAAGTTGATTTATGCAAAGAGTGGGCTCAGATGGAAAACATGCTGTTTCCATCCCCGTTGTGGGATGCATATCGTTGATTTTGAATACTTGTTGAGATTGGCATTGCATGCGCGTGCGAAAAGGTGAGGTCTGATGGTCCCTCGCCTTTTGCGTTGACGGGTTTATGTCGAGTTGCGGATGTGCATATGATATACTAAAATACCAATTGGTAATTAAAGGAAATCGCTTCAATGAGGAAAGTGAGCAATCCATGGCCGAAACCACTGAAAATACTGTAAATCTGCCCTATAGGAATCCGGAACTTCCTACTGAGGAACGCATCGCCGATCTGCTTGGTCGAATGACCCTTGAGGAAAAAGTCGGACAGATGATGCAGCTTGACGCGCGAAGCGGCGATTTGGACGATCTGATCGTCAACAAGCACGTTGGTTCCATTCTGCACACCTCGCCTTCCGATCTGCCGAAAGCCGTGGAAACGGTGAACGCCAAAACCCGTCTCGGCATTCCGCTGGTGATCGGCGACGACTGCATTCACGGCTATTCCTTCTGGCCGGGAGCCACCATTTTCCCGGAACAGCTAGGCATGGCAACCACGTGGGATTCTGAAAAGGTACAGGCCGCGGGCCGTGCCACCGCCGAGGAAGTGTCAGCCACCGGCGTGCATTGGACGTTCTCCCCGGTGCTGTGCATCGCGCGAGACACCCGTTGGGGCCGCGTGGGCGAAACCTTTGGCGAAGATCCGTACCTGATTGGCGAAATGGCATCGTCCATTGTCAAGGGCTATCAAGGTGGAGCTAAGGCGGGCGAGCCGCTCGCCAAAGACGCGATCCTCGCATGCGCCAAGCATTTCGCAGGCTATTCCGAAACACAGGGAGGGCGTGACGCTTCCGAAGCCGACCTGAGCCACCGCAAGCTGGAATCCTGGTTCCTGCCGCCGTTTGAACGCGTGGCCAAGGAAGGCTGCGGCACCTTCATGCTCGGCTACGAATCCATCGAAGGTGTGCCGGTCACCTTCAACAAGTGGCTGCTTTCCGACAAACTGCGTGGCGCTTGGAACTATCAGGGCACGCTCATCACCGACTGGGACAACGTCGGCCGTTCCGTGTGGGAGCAGAAGGTCAAGCCTGACTATGTGCAGGCTGCTGCCGATGCGGTCAAGTCCGGCAACGACTTGGTGATGACCACGCCAAAGTTCTACGAGGGTGCGATCGAAGCCGTGAAGACCGGTCTGCTTGACGAATCGTTGATCGATGCCGCCGTGGCTCGTATTCTCGCACTGAAGTTCCGTCTTGGACTGTTCGAAGATCCACGCTTGCCCGACCAGAAGCGTATCGATGCAGTGATCGGTTCCGAAGAGCATCAGCAGCTCAACCTTGAAGTGGCTCGCGAAGCCGTGGCATTGCTGAAGAACGACGGTTCACTGCCGTTCAACGTGGCCGGTGCGAAGCGTATCGCGGTCGTTGGCCCGCTCGCCGATGACGCCCAGACCCAGCTGGGCGACTGGGCAGGCAGCTCCGGCCAGATCAACTGGATGCCTGACGGCCACCCGCGTGAAATGATCACCACCGTGCTTGATGGTTTCAAGCAGCTCGCTCCGGAAGGTTGCGAGGTCGTGTACTCTCGCGGTGCCAACATCGTGGATTTGGTGCCCGATCCGGAAGGCGAGTTCTACCCGGATGGACAGCCTCGCCCGAAGATCGGCGTTTCCGCCAAGATTGATCGCGCACTGCTTGACGAAGCCGTGGAAAACGCACGCAAAAGCGACCTGATCGTGGCCGTGGTGGGCGATGTGATCCAGGCCATTGGCGAAGGCTGCTCCACCGCCACGCTTGAACTGCTCGGCGGACAGAATACGCTGATCGATGCACTGTCGAACGTGGCTCGCGAAACCGGCAAGCCGTTCGTGGTGGTGCTTGTCAGCTCCAAGCCGCAAGTGCTGCCGGCATCCGTGATCGGCACCAACGGCGTGATTGTTGACGAAACTCCAGCCGAAGGTACTTCGGCTCTGCTGTGGGCTCCAAGCCCGGGCATGAAGGGCGGCCAGGCCATCGCCGAAATCATTCTCGGCGAAACCGAACCGAGCGGACGCCTGCCGATCACCTTCCCGCGTCACGCAGGACAGCTGCCGGTCTACTACAACCAGATTCGAGGCCAGCACGGCAACCGTTACGCCGACCTCACGCAGAATCCGGCATTCGCATTCGGCGAGGGTCTGAGCTACACCACGTTCGAATACGGAGATCCGACCATCACCAACGTTCCGGAATCCGGCATATTCACCGAAACCGACACCGTGCATGCCGAAATCACCCTCACCAATACGGGCGATCGCAAGGGCACGGAAGTAGTGCAGCTCTACATCGGCGACATCGTGACCTCCTACAGCTGGACTGATCGTGAACTCAAAGCATTCCAGCGCGTGGAACTCGAACCAGGCAAAAGTAAGACCGTTGCCTTCGACATTCCGGTTTCCGATTGCACCATCGTCGATTCGGAAGCCAACCGAATCGTCGAACCGGGCGAATTCGAAGTGCTTATCGGCCATTCCAGCCGTCGCGAACACTTGAAGCGCACCACCTTCACCGTCGCGTAAAAGCGAAACGAAATAAGCCGTGTCGCAGAACCTAATAATCGACACGCTAGTCTGATATGAGCCGCCTACGAAATGCCGATCGTGGGCGGCTCGCATGAATGGACCATTGCCGTGGCATACGCGTTGTTTATGGCTGCTTCCGGATTCGTACTGGTGCCTGATCAGACGCATGCGTTGAACCAGTTGCCATCGTCAATGAACGCCGACTGTTCCGCGGTGATGAACGCCATACAGCAGCTTGCCGGCACGATTGTGCTTGCCACTGGCGGTTTACGGCTTTGTTCCCGATCGCTGTGGTTGCGGCGCTACTGGGCACGGTGTTCATCATGCTGATTCGCAAGGTGAAGTAGCTGCAGTTACTGCAGTAGCCGAAGCAACGCGCAGTGTGCCGGCGATTGCGGCACACGTGATCTCGACATTGCGTTCCGTGTTGGCGATCAGCGTCGCAAGATCCGCCGGCCCGGGCGCAATGCCGAACGTTGCGACGATGCCGGTCTCGTTCAACGCTTCGATGGTGTGTGGATCGCGGGTTACCGTTCCACCAATGGCAATAGTTGGTTTTCCTTGCGATTGCGCCAGTTTCGCAATGCCACTCGGCACTTTGCCGTACGGTGTCTGACTGTCGATGGAACCTTCGCCGGTGATGATGACGTCGGCCCATGCGCATGCTTCGCGACCATGCGTAAGATCGAGCACAAGTTCGATTCCCGGCCGTACTGTTGTATTGAACAGGCCGAGCATCCCGCCGCCGGTACCGCCTGCGGCGCCTGTACCGGGAATGCGCTCAATATCGCGGCCATTGTATTGCATGATCGCGTGTGCGAGATTCGCAAGTCCCTGATCGAGGAGTTCGACCTGTGCTGTGTTCGCGCCTTTTTGCGGAGCGAACACATGCGCAGCACCTTCCGGTCCGGTCAAAGGATTGGTGACATCGCAGGCGAGAACAATCGGAACATTTTTTACAAAATCGGGAACTTCCGAATCGTCAATCCTCTCCAAATCAACAAGAGAACCGCCACCAAGCGGAATATCATGACCTGCCGTATCAAGAAAACGAAATCCAAGCGCGCGAGCCAATCCCGTGCCACCATCCGTAGTGGCACTGCCGCCCAAACCAAGCACAATACGATTCGCGCCGGCGTCAATCGCAGCACGAATCAGCAAGCCGGTGCCGAACGTGGAAGAAGACAACGCATTACGGTCGGCGGGGGAGACCCGTTCAAGTCCGCTTGCCGAAGCCAACTCGACCACGGCGGTGTGGAGAATACAAGAAGCACGATTATTGCTAAGAAAGCCAAACTGAGCGGTAATCGGGCGGCCGATCGCATCAACTGTCTCAACATTGTGCAACGTGCCGGCGGTGGCATGAACCAAGGCTTGCGTTAATCCTTCGCCGCCATCGGAAAGAGGCATGAGCCGGCATTCCGCCTGCGGATTGCCACGCTTAATGCCGCGAGCCATCGCCTGTGCGATTGCTTCAGCCGAAGCGGCTTCCTTGAACGAGTCCGGTGCCAGCAGAATCCGCATACATGTCTCCTTTTACGTCTGCATCTATACATTAATGCAGTGCCGGGGCAGAGGCTTAGCGGTAACCCTCCCACATGGGCAGGGGGAACAGGGCGTCTTCGCATTCCGCCCACATGGAGTTCAGATCCTGGCCGGGCGTGCGCAGCCAACGCAGCTGCACGCCGTCCATCATGGCGAATCCCGCATTAAGCAGCCGACGCGTATCAACACCTTCGGGCACTTGCCAACGGATGTTGAGTGCGGTGTCGGCATTATGCAGTTCGTGGTTGGCGAAATACTCGTGTGCGGGGTGGTTCGGGTCGATTGCTTCGGCGCTCAACGTGGAAAACATGTGCACCTGAATCGGTCTGCGTGCGTTCACCGCCACGATTCTGCGCCACATGTCGGCGATCAACGGGCGTGGCTCACGTACTATGTCGGTAAGAATGTCTTCCGTTTCGGAATCGTAGACTTCGTCCAGCGCGGCTGTGAGCAGTCCTTCCTTACTGCCGACATAATGCAGCACGCCAGCCTTGGTGAGTCCTACGCGATCGGCGATTTTCTGCAGGGAAGTGCCGTAATAGCCGAGCGTTCCAAACAGTTCGACGGCCGCATTGAGAATCTCCGCTCTTCGGTCGACTTCTTCGTTGGCCATGATGATTCCCTCTCCTGCCTTCCATGAATGGCGATTCATGTGCGCTGCAATGCTTATGAATCGCCATTTCTCTCAAGTGGTAAATACTTGCAGTTACTTTACGGTCGGTTAACTGATTTTTCAAAGAAGATTGGCGTGTTGTGATGTTGATTTTGATAAAGTACCTACCGACCGGTTAGTAAAGATTTCGGAGTTGAGATTCCATAGGCCGGTTAACCGATACGAACTCAAGAAAACGATGCGAAAGAGGAACGTATGAGCGAAAACACCTATCCTTCCGTCAATGACCTGACGCTTGAAGAAAAGGCATCCCTAACTTCCGGCGGCGACGCTTGGCATCTGCAAGGCGTTGAAGCCAAGGGCATTCCCGGCTATATGATCACCGACGGACCCCACGGTCTGCGCAAGTCCAACTCGGCCACCACCGGCGAAGTCGATCTGAACAACTCCGTGCCCGCCACCTGCTTCCCGCCGGCCGCGGGCCTGTCCAGCTCGTGGAATCCGGAACTCATCCACCAGGTCGGCGAAGCCATGGCCGAAGAATGCATTCAGGAGAAGGTTGCCGTAATCCTCGGTCCCGGCGTGAACATCAAGCGCAACCCGCTTGGCGGCCGCTGCTTCGAATACTGGTCCGAAGACCCGTATCTGGCGGGTCATGAGGCGGTCGGCATCGTCGCAGGCGTGCAGTCCAAGGGCGTAGGCACTTCGCTCAAGCATTTCGCCGCCAACAGCCAGGAGACCGACCGGCTGCGCATCAGCGCCAACATCTCCCAGCGTGCGCTGCGCGAAATCTACTTCCCGGCATTCGAACACATCGTCAAGGAAGCCCAGCCGTGGACCATCATGTGCGCATACAACTGCATCAACGGCGTGCATGCCGCCCAGGATCGCTGGCTGCTCACCGACGTGCTGCGCGACGAATGGGGCTTCCAAGGTATCGTCATGAGCGACTGGGGCGCCGACCACGACCGCGTGGCCTCCCTCAATGCGGGCCTCAACCTCGAAATGCCGCCAAGCTACACCGACGACCAAATCGTCTACGCCGCACGCGACGGCCGCATCCAGCCGGCACAGCTCGACCGCATGGCACAAGGCATGATCGACTTGGTCAACAAGACCCGCGCAGCCATGAGCGTCGAAAACTATCGTTTCGACATCGAAGCCCACGATGAGGTCGCACATCAGGCCGCCGTCGAATCCATGGTGCTCCTCAAGAACGATGACGCCATTCTGCCAGTCGCTGGCGATGCCAAGGTCACCGTCATCGGCGAATTCGCACGTACCCCGCGCTACCAGGGCGGTGGTTCCTCGCACATCACCCCAACCAAGATGACCAGCTTCCTGGACGCCCTCACCGAACGCGGCGTGGATGCCAAGTTCGCCCCAGGATTCACCCTCGACCTCGAACCGGCCGATCCGGCACTCGAAGCCGAAGCCGTCGAAGCTGCCAAGGGCGCCGACGTGGTGCTCATGTTCCTAGGGCTCCCTGAAGCGGCCGAATCCGAAGGCTTCGACCGTGAGACCCTCGACATGCCGGCCAAGCAGATCGCACTGCTCGAAGCCGTCGCAGCCGAAAACAAGAACGTTGTGGTCGTACTCTCCAACGGCTCCGTCGTCACCGTGGCACCATGGGCCAAGAACGCCAAGGGCATCCTCGAATCCTGGCTGCTCGGACAGTCCGGCGGTCCGGCGCTCGCCGACGTGCTGTTCGGCAAGGTGAGCCCGTCCGGCAAGCTTGCGCAGACCATTCCCTTCGACATCAACGACGATCCGAGCACCATCAACTGGCCGGGTGAAGAGGGGCATGTCGATTATGGCGAAGGCGTGTTTGTGGGCTACCGCTATTACGACACCTACAACAAGGCCGTCGACTACCCGTTCGGCTTCGGCTTGAGCTACGCCACGTTCGAAGTGAGCGACGTGAAGGCCGTCAAGACCGGTGCCTGCACCGCAACCGTCAGCGCAGTGGTCAAGAACACCTCGAACGTTGACGCCGCCGAAACCGTGCAGGTGTACGTGGCTCCTGGCAAGGCTGACGTGGCCCGCCCGAAGCACGAGCTCAAAGGCTTCAAGAAGGTGTTCCTCAAAGCCGGCGAATCCGCCGAAGTCTCCTTCGATCTCGACGATCGCGCCTTCGCCTACTGGTCTGAGAAGTTCAACGACTGGCATGTGGAGAGCGGCGAATACGCCATCGAAGTCGGCACATCCAGCCGTGACATCGCCGGTTCCGCGGTAGTGGAGCTCGATGGCGACGGTAAGGCCCAGCCGCTCACCGAATGGTCCAACTTCATGGAATGGCGTAAGGATCCGCTCGGTTCCAAGGTGCTCGAGAAGCTGCGTGCCGAAGGTGAAGCCGGCCGTATGCCGATCGTGCCCGACAATGACATGACCCGTCTGTTCCTCGACTCCATGCCGATCAACAGCATGTCGGTGCTGATGGGTGCCGATGGCAAGCAGATCTTCGAATACATGCTTGCCGAATACGCTGAACTCACCAAGTAGTTTCGCGGGATTCAAGACTTAAGGTCGGGGAATCTGATCCGTTACTCTGAACCGGTGCGGACCTGATTCCTCGGCCTTTGCATTGTTGGAAGGTTGCTCTGGGATTGTTGCTTTATGACGATTTTCAGGGCAAACGGATACGTACGACATGCCAATTGTTGCATATGCAACAGTTGTATATACAACGGTTTACTATGTATGCTGTGACGGAAGTGACGAACGAACAATACAAGGAACCGACTGGCTCACGACTCTTCGAAGTCTGGGAAAGCGGCTTGGCAAAGCCCCCCAGCGTGGCCATTCGCTCGCTGCACAACGTGGTCAACCGGTATCTGCGCGTCACCCGCCCTGAAGCGGCGGAAGACATCAGCAACGGCAACGTTGACGTCATCGTGTATCTCGCACGGCATGACAACGAGGAAATCTTTCCTCAAGACATCGAGCAACGTTTCGGCGTGACCCGATCCACATCATGCCGGGTGCTGGGGCTGATGGAGCAGAAGGGCCTGATCGCGCGCGAACCGGTGAAACGCGACGCACGACTGAAAAAAATCGTGTTGACGGACAAATCGAGGCATATCGCCGAAGTCTTGCGGGACAATGCGAAAAACATGGAACGAATCCTGCTGGAAGGCCTTGAAGACGATCAGATCCGCCAATTCATGCACGTGCTCGACGTCATGCAGACGAATCTGGTGAAAACAGGTTTGATCGGAGACGAAAGTCGATATCCAAGTTTGGAAATACAGGAACAGGACGCAAGCAAATCGCAAGTTCCGCAAGAATCGCAGGTTCCGCAAAAAACATGCGATGACTATGCCTCGAATAATCGCGATGCTCGTGATGAGTATGTCTCGCATGTACTGCGGATATCGCAGGAAATGGCGATCGCGCGCAATCGCAAGTAACACACGTCATAGGTAAAAATAAAAGGAAAGGGCAAGTAGTGACAACGGCAAACGCAACGGCGTCCGCAACGCCGAAACCAAAGCAGCATGTCATTCGCACACTGGGCAAATCCCTGCGCGAATACAAAAAAGTCAGTCTGCTCTCCCCGGCATTCGTAGCCGTGGAAAGCGTGCTGGAAATCCTTATTCCGACTGTCATGGCATTGCTGATTGATGAGGGCATCAGCGGTGGCAGCATGCCGGCGATTTTGAAATTCGGCTTGATTCTGCTGATTTGCTCGGTAGTTTCGCTGACATCCGGCTTTTTGGCTGGAAAGTTCTCGGCTATCGCAGGTGCTGGATTCGCGAAGAATCTGCGTCACGATCAGTTTGAGAAGGTGCAAGGCTACAGCTTCACCAATATCGACCGTTTCTCCACCGGCTCGATCATCACACGACTGACCACCGATGTGACCAACCTGCAGAACGCGTATTCGATGATTATTCGCATGGGTGTGCGCGCTCCGATCATGGTGATTGTGGCGTGGATCTTCTCCTTCCGCATCAGCCCCTCCATCTCTTTGGTGTTCCTCGCCTGCATTCCGGTGCTCGCCATCGGCTTGTGTGGCCTGGCGGTGCTGGTGCACCCGGTGTTCGAGCGTGTGTTCCACACATACGACAAGCTCAACAACGTGGTCGACGAGAACCTGCAGGGCATCCGCGTGGTCAAGTCCTACAATCGCGAAAGCCACGAAACCGAAAAGTTCAACCGCATTTCGCAGCGCATCTTCAAGGACTTCACCAAGGCCGAACGCATTATGAGCTTCAACAATCCGCTTATGATGCTGTGCGTGTACGTGTCCATGCTGCTCATCGCATGGATGGGCGCCCGGCAGATCGTGGCGTCCGGCAACAATGCAGCCCTAGGCTTGACCACCGGCGATCTGACCGCACTGGTCACCTACGCCATGCAGATCCTCATGGCTATGATGATGCTTTCCATGATTTTCGTGATGTGCATTATTTCGCAGGCTTCCGCCGAACGTATCTGCCAGGTGCTGAACGAGGAAAGCACGGTTACGAATCCGGCTAATCCAGTCAAGGAAGTGAAGAATGGCGATATCGATTTCGACCATGTCACCTTCCGTTATTCCGTCACTTCCGAAAAGCCGGTGCTTGACGATATTGATTTCAAGATTCGTTCCGGCATGACCATCGGCATCGTCGGCGGCACCGGTTCCGCAAAGTCCAGTCTGGTGCAGCTTGTGCCACGTTTGTATGACGTGACCGCAGGTTCGCTGAAGGTCGGCGGCGTGGATGTGCGTGATTACGATTTGGAAGTATTGCGTGATCAGGTTGCCATGGTGTTGCAAAAGAACGTGCTCTTCTCCGGAACCATTGCCGAAAACCTGCGTTGGGGCAATCCAAACGCCACTGATGAAGAGATTCGCCACGCGTGCCAGCTTGCGCAGGCTGACGGCTTCATTCAGGAATTCCCCGACAAGTACGATACGTACATCGAACAGGGCGGTACCAACGTTTCCGGCGGCCAGCGCCAGCGTCTGTGCATTGCGCGTGCGTTGCTGAAAAAGCCGAAAATCCTGATCCTCGACGATTCCACATCCGCGGTCGACACCAAAACCGATCAGCTGATTCGTACCGCATTCCATCATGAGATTCCCGACACCACGAAGATCATCATCGCCCAGCGTGTGGCCTCTGTGCAGGAATCCGACATGATTCTCGTCATGGACCACGGTCGCATCATGGCAGCCGGCACGCATGAACAACTGCTCGAAAACTGCGACGAATACCGTTCCATCTACGAATCGCAAACCAAGAATCAGGCTCAACCTGAGGAACTGCAGTGAAAGGAGGCAACAGATGACTGAACAAACTTCCGCATTGAAATCCAAGGAAAACAACAACGTGGCCAGCAAACAGCCGAAGCCACCAATGCAGAAAGCCGCACCGGGCACCACCAAGCGTATTTTCGGCTACATCTTCCAATACAAGTGGCGTGTGGCGCTCGTAGTAGTGTGCATTCTTGTCGGAGCCGCAGCGCAGGCCGGATCGTCACTGTTCCTGCAGTCGCTGATCGATACCTACATTCTGCCCATGGTTGGTGCCACCAACCCTGACTGGATGCCGCTGTTGCGTGCGCTGACACTCATGGCATGCCTGTATGCGGCCGGCATTTTCTGCAGCTGGCTATGGCAGTGGATCATCGTCGCCGTGGAACAGGGCACATTGAAGAAGATCCGCGACGACATGTTCGCTCACCAGCAGACCTTGCCGATCCGTTACTTCGACACCACCGAACACGGTGACATCATGAGCCGTTACACCAACGATACCGACACATTGCGCCAGGCCATCAGCCAATCGTTCCCGCAAATGTTCTCGTCCGCGGTGTCCGCGCTTGCGGCGCTCGTGTCGATGCTGTGGCTGTCGGTGCCCGTCACCATTTTTGTGCTCGCATTCACCGTGATCCTGTTCGTGGTGGTGCGCAAGGTCGTTTCCCGTTCCGGACGTTACTTTGTCAAGCAGCAGATCGCCATCGGCGATGTGAACGCATTCGTGGAAGAAGCGGTCAACGGCCAGAAGGTCATCAAGGTCTTCAACCATGAGGACGCCACCCAAACCACTTTCGACAAGAAGAACGAAGAACTCTTCGAAGCTTCCGCCGAAGCGAACACGTGGGGCAATGTGACCATGCCGATAGTCGGCAACATGGGCTATCTGCTCTACATTCTGCTTGCAATCTTTGGCGGATTCGCGGCGATTTCCGGACTCGGCAACTTCGGCCTGTCCGGAGTCGGACAGCTCACCTTGGGCACGCTTGTCTCTCTGCTGACGCTGTCTCGTTCCTTCGTGAACCCGCTCGGTCAGGTGTCCATGCAGTTCAACATGGTGATGATGGCGCTCGCCGGCGCATCCCGTATCTTCGCGCTCATGGACGAACAGCCGGAAGATGACGACGGCTCCGTGACCTTGGTGAATGTGGAACTCGGCGAAGACGGCCGCACCATGACCGAAGTCGACCATGAAACCGGTCACTGGGCGTGGAAGCGCGAGGAGGGCGACGATGGCACCCGTTCACTCAAGGCCGCGCAGTCCTTGAGCCCGCGTGCTGCAGAAGTAGCGATGAAGGCCCGTGAAACCGCTATCACTTCACCGGATGGACGCCTTACCCTGCTGCAGGGCGATGTGCGCTTCACCGACGTGACCTTCGGCTACAACCCCAACAAGCCGGTGCTGCATGACATCACTTGGTTCGCCAAGCCCGGGCAGAAGATCGCATTGGTCGGTGCCACGGGTGCCGGTAAGACCACGGTGACCAACCTGATCAACCGTTTCTATGACATTCAAGACGGCATGATTCTGTACGACGGCATTTCCGTCAAGGGCATCCGTAAGCCGGATCTGCGTCGTTCGCTGGGTGTGGTGCTGCAGGACGTGAATCTGTTCACAGGCACGGTGATGGACAACATCCGTTATGGTCGACTCGACGCCACCGACGAGGAATGCATTGCCGCTGCGAAGCTCACGAACGCCGACGGCTTCATCCGCATGCTGCCCAACGGCTACCAGACCGTGCTCGAAGGTGATGGTTCTGGTCTGTCTCAGGGCCAGCGTCAGCTGATCTCCATCGCTCGTGCAGCCGTGGCCGATCCGCCGGCCATGATCCTCGACGAGGCCACTTCGTCCATCGACACCCGTACCGAGGAAGTGGTGCAGGCCGGTATGGATAACCTCATGAAGGGTCGTACCGTGTTCGTGATCGCACACCGCCTGTCCACCGTGCGCAATTCCGACGTGATCATGGTGCTCGACCATGGCCGCATCATCGAACGCGGCTCGCATGACGAGCTCATCGCACAGAAGGGCGAGTACTACCAGCTCTACACAGGTGCCGTAGAACTCGAATAATCGAATAGTCTCCTGAATTGGAGCGATGCGAGCACACGCTAGCTACACTAGCCGCGCTTCGAGCCCTGTCGGCTGATACCGCCCTTATGGCCGGTGGCCTTGAACGGCATGGATCCTCTGGAAAATCCCTTGCTTTGAAATTGCGATTTTGAAGCAAGGGATTTCTTATTGCCTTTGGCATGCATGGTATTCGGCTGCGGCCAGCCTGCCTTCCGTGAAGGATGTTCCGTCATATGTTCATGAGACTGCTGCACGAACAACGATTATAATTGGCTTGCGTAATCGTTGCGCGAATCTTGCTTGGTTTGTCGTTATGTCAATAATAGGTTATCCTTTCATGAGGTAAACGATTTACTAAATTGGAGAGCGAGACATGGCGACGATTAAAGAAATTGCGCAGCGTACCGGGTTTTCTCAAGCTACGGTGTCTCGACTTCTGAATGGGGATCCCACCCTTTCCGTGCGTGAGGGGACGCGTCGTAAGATCATTCAGGCAAGCGAAGATCTCGGCTACAGCATGCAGACCAAACGCATCGTCGTTCCTCACAAGGTCGCATTGCTTGATAATGAGAAGTCTGAAGAAGCGTTGCGTGACTCCTATTACACCGATTTGTGTTCGGCGCTCGAACGCAATGCGGAGCAACAACGCATGGAAATGACGGTGTTCCACGACCTTGATGACATGATTGCGTGCAGTTCCAAGTTCGACGGCTTCATGGCGATCGGCGCTGACCGAATTAGTGAAAAGGACTTGGAGCGGTTGCATGAAGCCATGCCATATGGCGTGTTCATTGATGTGAATCCGGCGCCGAATCTGTTTGATTCCGTGCAACCTGATTTGCAACAGACCATACATGATGCGGTTGCGGCGTGTGCGGCCAAGGGCATGAAGCGTGTCGGGTTTATTGGCGGCAAGGGCTGCCTGATGAACTTCTATGAGGTCGATGAGGAGAACCGAGCTACGTATTTCCGCCGTGAAACGAGACGTTTCGGCATTCAGTCCGACGGGCTCGTGTATTCCGACGGACTGTTCACGGTGAGTAACGGACGCGCTTTGGGGGAGCGGTTCGTGCACGACCATAATGGTGCGCTGCCGGATGCCGTGATTGTCGCCGCCGATGTGATTGCGGTGGGCGTGCTGCAGGCGTTCAATGCGGTCGGCGTGCTGGTGCCGCGCGACATCAGCGTGATCAGCATCAACAATCAGACGATTTCGCAGTTGACCTCACCGCCGTTGAGTACCTTCTCCATCGATCAGAACGAGCTTGCGCGTGTGGCGACCTTGGCATTGGGCGACGCCATTTCCGGCAAGCGCACGATTCGCCAGCATGCGTATCTGTCGACGTCATTGGTGGCGCGCGACAGTTTCGTTCCGGCGAAATAGTGATGCTTAAAACGTTACTCGTCTAGTGATTCTTTTTACTTTTACATTCTTGTGAATCCTACTTAAGACTCGTCCATAATCATGAAAAAACAAGCGAAATAGTTCGCGCCGCATGCTATAGTGACAACCGAAATGCGAGCGATGATCCGTTATCAGCGGGGAGCTTCCGGAAGAACGGTCGTGTCAGCGGCTTATTAGACCCGGCGGGAAGGCCCGAACAGCCGAACATACGAGCGGTCGTGCGCGTAACAAAAGCATGGCAAACGAGGTGGTACCGCGGTGGCGGCGTCCAGCAGGCGCTATAGTCATCGTCCTCGTAGGAGACAAATAGTAAGAACCTACGAGGAGATACGGTGAGCGAAAACAACGTGTATCCGAAGGCAGCTGCGGGTGAGCAGAGCGCCAATGTAGCGCCGAACCCCAGTTTCCCGAAGCTGGAAGAATCCGTCCTTGATTATTGGGAGAAGGACGACACTTTCCAGAAGTCCATTGAACGCCGTCCTTCCGGCGATCACAGCCAGAACGAATTCGTGTTCTTCGACGGCCCTCCGTTCGCCAACGGTCTGCCGCATTACGGCCACCTGCTGACCGGTTACGCCAAGGATGTGATTCCGCGTTACCAGACCATGAAGGGCCGCAGGGTCAATCGTGTGTTCGGTTGGGATACGCACGGTCTGCCGGCTGAGCTGGAAGCCCAGAAGGAGCTGGGCATCGACTCCGTCGACCAGGTCAAGGAAATGGGCATCGACAAGTTCAATGATGCCTGCCGTGCCTCCGTGCTCAAGTACACCAACGAGTGGAAGGACTACGTGCACCGTCAGGCACGTTGGGTCGATTTCGAGCATGGCTACAAGACGCTGAACATTCCATACATGGAATCCGTGATGTGGGCGTTCAAGCAGCTGTACGACAAGGGTCTCGCATATCAGGGCTACCGCGTGCTGCCGTACTGCCCGAAGGATCAGACGCCGCTTTCCGCGCATGAGCTGCGCATGGATGCCGACGTGTATCAGGATCGTCAGGACACCACCGTGTCCGTGGCCGTGAAGCTGCGCGATGAGGAAGACGCCTACGCGGTGTTCTGGACCACTACGCCGTGGACCGTTCCGACCAACTTCGCCATTGTGGTCGGCGCAGACATCGACTATGTGGAAGTGCGTCCGACTGAAGGCAAGTTCGCTGGCAAGAAGTTCTATCTGGGCAAGCCGCTGCTCGGCTCCTACGCCAAGGAACTCGGCGAGAACTATGAGATCGTGCGCGAACTCAAGGGTGCCGAAATGGAAGGCTGGCGCTACTACCCGGTGTTCCCGTACTTCGCAGGCGACGAGAACGCCGTCGAAGGCAAGGTTCCAGGTCCGGAAGGCTACCAGATCTTCACCGCCGACTATGTCGATACCGTTGAAGGTACCGGCCTCGTGCATCAGGCTCCGTACGGCGAGGACGATATGAACACGCTTAACGCCAAGGGCATCAAGAGCGTTGACGTGCTCGACGCGGGCTGTAAGTTCACCGCGCTGTGCCCGGACTACGAGGGCATGTACGTGTTCGATGCGAACAAGCCGATTCTGCGTAACCTGCGTGCCGGTGACGGCCCGCTGGAGCGTATTCCGGAAGACCAGCGCGCGATTCTCTTCCAGGAGAAGAGTTACGTGCACTCCTACCCGCATTGCTGGCGTTGCGCCACGCCGCTCATCTACAAGCCGGTGAGCTCGTGGTTCGTTTCCGTGACCAAGATCAAGGACCGTCTGCTCGAACTGAACCAGGAGATTAACTGGATTCCGGGCAATGTGAAGGACGGCCAGTTCGGCAAGTGGCTTGCCAATGCTCGCGACTGGTCGATCTCGCGCAACCGTTTCTGGGGTTCGCCGATTCCGGTGTGGGTGTCTGACGATCCGAAGTATCCGCGCGTTGACGTGTACGGTTCGCTGGACGAGCTGAAGGCCGACTTCGGCGACTATCCGCGCGATAAGGACGGCAATGTCAACATGCACCGCCCGTACATCGACGAATTGACCCGCGTCAACCCGGACGATCCGACCGGCAAGAGCCACATGCACCGCATCACCGACGTGATGGACTGCTGGTTCGAATCCGGTTCCATGAGCTTCGCCCAGTACCATTACCCATTTGAGAACAAGGAAACGTTCGAACAGCATTTCCCTTGCGATTACATCGTGGAATACATCGGCCAGACCCGTGGCTGGTTCTACGTGCTGCACATCATGGCGACCGCACTGTTCGACAAGCCGGCATTCAAGAATGTGATCTGCCACGGCATCGTGCTTGGCTCCGACGGCCAGAAGATGTCGAAGCATCTACGCAACTACCCGGACGTGAACGGCGTGTTCAACGATTTCGGTTCTGACGCCATGCGTTGGTTCCTCATGAGCTCGCCGATTCTGCGCGGCGGCAATCTGATCGTGACCGCCGATGGCATTCGTGACACCGTTCGCCAGGTCATGCTGCCGGTGTGGAGCTCGTACTACTTCTTCACCCTGTATGCGAACGCTGCCAATAATGGTGCCGGGTTCGATGCTCGTGCGCTGCATGCCGATGAGGTTGCCGCACTGCCGGAAATGGACCGTTATCTGCTGGCACGTACCCGCCGACTGATCGAGAAGACGCAGCATTCGCTGGATGACTTCCTGATTTCCGACGCATGTGAAGCCGTGTCCGATTTCATCGACATGCTCACCAACTGGTACATCCGCAACAATCGTGACCGTTTCTGGAACGAGGATGCGAACGCGTTCAACACGTTGTACACCGTGCTTGAAGCATTCATGCGCGTGATCGCACCGCTTGCTCCGATGGAAGCGGAAGCCGTGTGGCGTGGCCTGACCGGTGGCGAATCCGTGCATCTGGCCGACTGGCCGTTCCTTGCCGACGAGCAGACTGGCGAAGCGAGCGAACTGGGCCGTGTGCTTGTTGACGATCCGGCTCTGGTTGATGCGATGGAGAAGGTGCGCGAAGTCGTGTCCGGCACCCTGTCTATGCGTAAGACGAAGCAGATTCGCGTGCGCCAGCCGCTGTCCAAGCTGACCGTTGTGGTGGAAAACACTGCCGCCGTGGCCGCATACGACGAGATTCTGAAATCCGAACTGAACGTGAAGAACGTTGAATTGTGCACGCTTGAAGATGCCGAAGCCCAAGGCTTGAAGATCATCAACGAGCTGCGTGTGAACGCTCGCGTGGCAGGCAAGCGCCTGCGCAAGGACGTGCAGTTCGCCATCAAGGCTTCCAAGTCCGGCGCATGGCATGTGAACGCCGAAGGCGCTCCGGTATGTGAGACTCCGAACGGTGAGATCGTGCTTGAGGAAGGCGAATATGAGCTGATCAACAGCGTGGAGGAGAAGAACGCCGAAGAGGCCGCCAACTCCGTTTCCGCCGCGCTGCCGACCGGCGGCTTCGTGATCCTCGACACCGAGCTGAACGATGATCTGATCGCCGAAGGCTATGCGCGCGACGTGATTCGCGCTGTGCAGGATGCCCGTAAGGCCGCCGATCTGCAAATCTCCGACCGCATCGCCCTGAAGCTCGTTGTGCCCGCCGAAGACGTGGCCAAGGTTGAACAGTTCAAGAAACTCGTCTCTTCCGAAACGCTTGCCACCTCTTTCGAAGTGACGGTCGGCGATGAGCTGAACGTTGAGGTTGCCAAGGCCTGACCTGCCTAATTGGTGAAAACTGACGGCTGAAAGCTGACTAATGCCGGTTAGCCGGTGAACGGTCGCCAACATAACAGGTCCCGAATCCGATGGATTACTCCAGAAGGTTCGGGACCTTTTTTGCATTTGCCTGCGGAACTAAATGAGTCTTAGGGGAGGTCTCGTGCATATCATGAGAACTGGATTCAAGACCTATGGATAGTGCGTTGAGCCATGGTAGTATAGGGGTCTTGCTCGGGTGTATCTGTGAAGGGGTAGATCATGGACTTGTTGGCACACAGAGATGCGGACGGTAATGTGCAAACGCTGTATGGTCATCTCCATAGTGCGGGTGATTTGGCGGAAAGCTATGAATTGGAATTCTCTCAGATTTCACGAATGGCAGCGCTTCTGCATGATGTTGGAAAGATTGCACAACAGTTTCAAACGTATCTGGTATCGGGTAATGGGCGTCGTGGCGAGATTCCTCATGCGAGGCAGGGTGCGTTTGTGGTCAATGATCTGCCGATTTCGAATGAGGCGGAGGAAGTCGCGAAAGAGATTCTCGAACTTGTCATTGCAAAGCATCATGGGGAGCTTCCCGATTGCATTAATGAAATCGGTGATGAGGCATTTCTCACAGGTTTTACGGAATCAGATAAGCTGAATCCTAAATATGCGTATAGGGAAATCAAACAAGGATTGCATGAGCTAGACCTTGACTTGCAAGGTGTATTTCGGCAGGCCGTGAAAGATGTTCGTGATTTTGCGGAACAAATTAATTCGATGAGATTGTCACGAGACAGTCTTCATTTTTACTCGGGATTGCTGGTCAAATATGTTTACTCTCGTTTGATTGATGCCGATAGGACAGATACGGCTTGTTTCGAGACAAAAGAGAAGTATCATCCAATCAGGGCGGATTGGCTGGAACTGATTTGCCGTCTTGATGAAAATATGAAATCTTTCGATTCGACATCTGAAATTAATAAAATCCGTCAGCAGATTACGGAACAGTGTCGTCAAGCTGGAAGCAGAAAGACCGGCATTTACCGATTGTCGGTTCCGACCGGAGGCGGCAAGACGTTGGCTTCGTTGAATTTCGCACTACATCATGCTTTGGAAACAGGGAAAAGGCGAATCATTTATGTGATTCCGTACTTGTCCATTACATCGCAGACCGTGGCGACATTCCGGAATATGCTCGGTCTGGATGCCGACAGCAATATTGTGCTGGAACATTATTCCACTGCAGGTCTGCAGAATTCCAGTAACACGGGATCTGCCGGCACGAGTGAGGAAGAGGACGCGAGGGAACGTCAACGCAAACTGGCGTCGGAACGTTGGGATAATCCGATTATTGTGACCACGATGGTCGAATTCTTGGAAACGGTTATGTCGGCACGCGGCACGAAACTTCGGAAATTTCATAACATGGCTAATAGCGTCATCATTTTTGATGAGATTCAGTCACTTCCGTTGAATATTATCAATCCGTTCAATGAGATCGTGAGTTTCCTTTCGACCGTATTGGATTCGACTATTCTGCTGTGCTCGGCTACGCAGCCTTTATTGGAGCGAACAGCGCGAAAGAATCTGCATCTGTCAAGCAATCCTGATCTTATCGATAATACTGGTGGTTACGAAGAGAAGCTCAAGCGTACCCGTATTGTTGCTTCGCAGAAGAGTAAGAGCTGCGAGGAGTTTGCGAATATCATATACGAGCAGGCACTGCGGAACGGCAATTGTCTGTCTATCGTCAATACGAAGAGTGAAGCTCGCAGAGTATATCAGTGTTTGCAAGAGCTTAATGCTGATGTGCATTTTGAGCTGATTCATTTAAGTACTGCCATGTGTGGTAAGCATAGGGCGGATCGGTTGGCGAAAATAAAGGAGTTGACTGATCCTCGTGATTCCAAACCGGTGATTTGCGTAAGCACGCAGCTTATCGAAGCGGGAGTGGATCTTTCCTTTGCATGCGTGGTTAGAGCGATGGCTGGTTTGGATAGCATTATGCAGGCGGCTGGTAGGTGTAACAGGAATGGTGAGTCGCAGGAAATCAAAGACGTATATGTCTATCCGTTGCAAGGCGAGGAGAGGTTCAAGGACTATCTTCCAGAGATCCACAGAGGCAAAAAGCTTACTTTGCAGATTATGGGTGAGTATCCTGATGTTGATTTGCTTTCCACCAGTATGCTCAATGAGTTTTATGGCATGTTGCTTCAAAGTGAGGATCGAGATGGCGGCAATAGTTTGCTGGATGGTCCGCTTAGGAAAACGGAGAACGCTGGAAAAACGATTTATGAGTTGCTGGCATACAACAAGAGTCAACGTGAGCAATTCGGGAGTAATACAACGGGGGAGAGGTATGAGCCGTTCTTTGCGCAGGCTTTCAGAACGGTCAGCGATGAGTATCGTGTGATTCCGAAGAACACGCACAATGTCGTGGTTCCTTATGGCAATGCGATGGAATTGCTGGATATGCTGCAGTATGGTGAGCTAAGGGAGAAAATTGCAATTTTACGGCGGCTGCAGGAATATACAGTTTCCATTTTCGATTACGAGTACAAGGATTTGAATGGGAAACGCGCGATTTCCATTGCTAATGAGGATTTCGACATTTATGTTCTGAATGGAGATTATTACAAAAGCGAATATGGTGTGGTGGCAGAGGCGGATATGTCTCTGTTGATGATATGAAATGGCAGTAGTTCTCTTGCAGATCGATGAAGATCTGCAAGAGAGCCTCGTTTAGATAAACACGCATATTGTACATATTTTCAATCCACGCCATGAATGTGGCGACGGTAGGAAAACCTACCTATACAAGGATAACTGGTTGATTGTTGATTGAGAAACACTCAAAGAGTTCTATGTACAATAAGCGTAAAATGTGCTATATTGACAGTGGCTGGTTGAGGGAACGCTTAACGAAGGAGTTATATGCAACGACATCGCAATTCAATTGAATATGAAGTATCGGGCAGATACGCATTGTTTTCGGAAGTGGCAACACGTATTGGAGGTGAAAAGTTTTCGTATCAGGTGCCGACATATCAAGCTTTGAAAGGCATTACGGAAAGTATCTATTGGAAGCCGACTTTTGTGTGGGTCATTGACGCTGTTCGTGTGATGAATAGGATTCAGACGGAAGGCAAGGGGATTCGACCCATTAAAATAAGCGGCGGCAATGATCTTTCGTACTACACATATCTCAAAGATGTGCGTTATCAGGTTCTGGCTCATTTCGAATGGAATGATCAACGTGAAGATCTCGCCGCTGACCGTGACGAAAACAAACATCATAATATCGCCTTGAGATCCGTTCAGAAAGGCGGTCGCCGAGACATATTCTTGGGGACGCGCGAGTGCCAGGGATATGTGGAGCCGTGTGAGTTCGGATCCGGAGAAGGATTCTATGACGGTTACGGTGAATGGAATATGGGCTACACGTTCCATGGATTCACGTATCCGGATGAAAACAAGGATCACGATTTTGTTGCACGGTTCTGGTCGCCTGTTATGACTGACGGCATCATCGAATTTGAACGTCCGGACTCCCGGCAGTTGGATAGACGAATTATCAGACAAAACCGGAATGTCAAAGAATTCGTTTTGGGAAGCAATCTGCAGCCGGTGGGAGAGGAGTGAGCGATGAGCTTATCAGACAATCTGCTGCTTATCAACGAATCCGTGCACAACGCTGCCGGAAAAATACCGAAAAATGACGTCGGCAGCTCTACGGCCGACATTAGGAAAACGTTGATTCCACCCGGACACACAACACTTCCGACTCAGTTGACGGTGGTTCTGAACAAAAACGGAGAGATATTACGGCTTTCAAGGGATAATCAAACGATTATCATCCAATGCACGGAAAACTCTATGGGACGCACCAGCAAGCCGGTGCCGCATCCTCTGTTTGATCAGCTCCAATATCTCGATTTGCATTTCGACGAGAAGAAAACCTCCATGTATTTGGAGCAGCTTGCCGCTTGGAAGGGTGATAACGTCAAACTCAATGCCATCTATCGATGCGTTTCGGAACACAGCATCAGCGAAGAAGCCGCTCGGTTCAATGTGGAAATAACCGAAAAAGACCGAAAAGCAGGCGTTTGCTTCGAAGTTGAAATTGGGCTGCAAAACTCAGATGTCTCGAATGATCCCGATATACAGGCACAATGGATTTCCTATTTACGACATGATCGTCAGAAAATAGGAAAGGATATGTTTGGAGAGGACCTATATACTCCGATCTTGAACTTCCCTAAGAAAATTGTCAGTGTAAATGGCAATGCCAAACTGTTATCGGCGAACGATTCATCGAATTTTACCTATCGAGGGCGCTTCGCTTCCAAAGAAGAAGCTTTGCAAGTCGATGGTGAAACATCGCAGAAGATACATTCGACGCTGCAATGGTTGGTCAATAATCATGGAACGATTACCGATACTCAGGCCATAGTCATCTGCTCGGTGAAAAACCCCAACGAAAAGCCGAAACTTGACCCGCAGGAAGGCTCTTATGATTTTGGCTCTTTGTTCTCATCGGCTGTAGTCGAGCCGGAAACTCCACGCAACGATGTTGCAGATGCGCTGACCGCAACAAACTTTCAATACGCAAAAGTTTTTTCGAAGGTACTGCGCGGATATGGCAATGCTAACAAACTCAAAAAGCATACCGATCCAATGATGATCGTCATTCTGGATGCGGCGACGTCTGGACGTTTGAGCGTTACGTATTATCGTGAACTTTCGAGAGACGAATATGTCGAAAGTATCCTGCAGTGGCATGTTGATGCAGCATGGCCGTTGAAAATATACGACAAAGAAAAGAAGAAGTTTGTCACATATGAAGGTGCGCCACCATTTGCTGACATCATCAGCTGCGCATACGACGTGTCAGACAGAAGCAGCAAAGCCTATAAACGTTTTGCGAAAAACACGAAAAAGCAGCTTATAGAATGCATGTTCGGAGGAGAATCGCTTCCCCGTTCCATATTGGACGCCACATATCACAGAGTCACTAAACCTATGGGATATGACGCTCCAGGAGCATGGCTAAGAGATTTTGAAATCGCATGCAGCCTATGGAAAAAACATTACATTGATGACGCGAGGAAGCAAAACAAACAGGAGGACACGATATCCATGTACCTTGAACCAACACGAAATGACCGCGACTACTTATACGGGAGATTGCTGGCACTCGCGGACCGCTTTGAAAACGGCGTCTTGTACAAGCAAGGAATCAGTGACACCCGTCCGACCAATGCCGTTAAGCTCATGAGCAATTTCGTCGCAAAGCCGTTTACAACATGGGGAACGCTGTGGAAGCAACTGATGCCCTACCTGAAATCAGCGAATGGCGCGCCTTGGTTCCAGAACAGCGTGGATGAGGTCATGGCGCTTTTCAAAGAAGGAGACTTCGAAGATAACCGTGCACTTTCACCGCTCTTTCTGCTCGGTTATTCATGCCAGCGAAGGGAGTCTATGCGTAAAGCGCAAGAAGCATCCCAGAAGAGCAAAGAAAACTAGCGTTTAGTTTTTGAAGTTATCGACGTTGATTATCCAAGAAAAAGTTAAGGAGTCATTATCATGGCAGCTTTGGAAAATAAGATTGATTTCGCAGTCGTTTTTGCGGCTAATAATGCCAATCCTAACGGTGATCCGTTGAATGGCAATCGTCCACGAACCACATCGGAAGGGCTGGGCGAGGTTTCCGATGTTGCGCTGAAAAGGAAGATTCGCAATCGCCTGCAAGATGCTGGTGAAACGATTTTCGTGCAGTCCGATGACCGTTCCGATGACGGCGCAAAATCATTGTCGGACCGTTTCAACACATATATGAAAACCTTGCCGAAAGAAGAGCAGAAGCAAAAGAACCTGGTGTTCCAGAAAGTGTGCGAACAGTGGCTTGACGTACGCACGTTCGGACAAGTATTCGCGTTCAAAAAAGCTAAGGATGTTGATGAAGTCTCCCTGGGCGTGCGCGGTCCGGTTTCCATTCAGGCTGCGTTCTCGATTGAACCCATTGCCATTGACGACGTGCAGATCACTAAGTCAGTGAACAGTGAAACCACGGACACCGGTAAGAAATCCTCCGATACCATGGGAATGAAATACCGTGTTTCCGGCCGTGCGGTGTATGCGACGTATGGCAGCATCAGCCCACAGCTTGCCGAAAAAACCGGGTTTACTGCAGAAGATGCCGAAAAAATCAAGGAAGCTCTCGTCACGTTGTTTGAGAATGATGAAAGTTCGGCTCGTCCTGCGGGGTCCATGGAAGTGCTGGACGTTGTGTGGTTCACGCACAACAGCAAGTCAGGGCAATACTCTTCCGCCAAAGTTCATCGTTCCGTTTCCGTTAATGTGGATGGAACGGTGGCAGTGAATGAATCTTCTATTCCCGACTTGCGGTACGAAGTGCTTGAAGGACGCTGAAGCGTTTGGAATTGAGTGAGTAAGGGGTGTTGCATGAAAGGGCCAGAAGGATATCCGGAAGAAGATTGGCTGGCCCTTTCAGGCATCCAGCATTTCTCATTCTGCAAACGACAGTGGGCGCTTATCCATATCGAACAGCTGTGGTCAGAGAACTATTTGACTACAGCTGGGCATCTGGAACATGAACGTGCCCACGATTATGCGGCTTCTGAATCTCGCGGCGATACGCTGATCATGCGAGATTTGAGAGTCTATTCGCGAGCGCTCGGCATAACTGGAGCCTGTGATGTTGTGGAATTCCATAAGTCTAATGATGGTGTTCCGCTTCACGGAAGAGATGGATTGTGGTTGCCGTATCCGATTGAATACAAACACGGCAAATCCAAAACGATTGATGCTGATCGTTTACAGCTATGCGCAGAAGCGATGTGCTTGGAAGAAATGCTCGCGTGTGATATTCCTGAAGGTGCTTTGTTCTACCGGCAGACAAAACGTCGTGAGCGGGTAAAATTGGACGAAGATCTTCGCCGCATGGTCGAAGCTGACTTCTTGCAAATGCATGATCTTTTCTTCCGCGGATGGACTCCCAAAGTGAAACAGACCAGATCGTGTTCGTCATGTTCTCTACGGGATTTGTGCCTGCCTGAATTACGGAAGGTGAAATCGGCAAAAGCATATATCGAAGAACGGCTCAAGGAAAGCGGGGAGTGATGAAGCAGCTGTTAAACACGCTGTTTGTGATGACGGAAGATGCCTATCTTGCTTTGGAGAACGATAATGTTGTGATTTATCAGAATGACAAAACCTTGGCGAAAGTGCCATTACGGTCAATTGAAGGAGTCATGTGTTTCTCGTATAAGGGTGCTTCGCCTGCTCTTATGGGGCGCTGCGGCAAACTGGGCGTTTCTATGGCATTCTATTCACCGAGAGGTCATTATTACTGTTCCGTGTTAGGGGAGGAGAATCGTAATGTGCTACTTCGCCGTGAACAATTTCGAGTCGCGGATGACGAACAAAAATCTTTGCGTTATGCGAAATCTTTCATTGTTGGCAAACTTTACAATGCGAAATGGGTGCTCGAACGCACGAAACGTGATCATGCTTTGCGGGTGAACATCGACCGACTTGCCGAGCAGAGCGGCAAATTGTCGGCGGCATTGTTAGAAGCTCGGAAAAGCTTGACGGTTGATGAGTTGAGGGGTGTCGAAGGGCTTGCTGCCAAAGATTATTTCTACGCTTTTGACGATTTGGTTCTGAAGAATAAAGATGATTTCTTTTTCACCAGTAGGTCGAGGAGGCCTCCGCTGGATAGACTAAATGCATTGTTATCTTTTTGCTACTCCATATTGACGAATGATTGCATTGCGGCTTTGCAAGGCGTGGGGTTGGATCCGTATGTTGGTTTTATGCATACGGATCGGCCCGGGAGAGCCTCTCTGGCATTGGATCTGGTTGAAGAGTTTCGCCCGGTGTTGGCTGACCGCTTTGTGTTGACATTGGTTAATACAGGTGCTGTTAAGCCGGGGGATTTTGAAATACGGGAGAATGGTGGTGTGCTGCTGTCTGATTCCGGGCGGAAGAAAGTGCTTACGGCGTGGCAGAAAAAGAAGAGCGAACAGATTCTTCATCCGTTCCTGCAAGAAAAAATTTCGTGGGGATTGGTTCCGTATGTGCAAGCGCTGCTGCTAGCTCGATCGTTGCGGGGTGATCTTGACGATTACCCGCCATTTATGTGGAAGTAAAAGGTGCGTAGCTGTGTGGCGGTATGTGATGATTCGTGGTGATACGTTATTGGAGGTGAAAAACCATGATGGTTGTGGTTGCGTACGATGTGAGTACGGAAACCCCTGAGGGAAAGCGTCGTCTTCGTTTGGTGGCAAAGACATGCATGAAATACGGACAGCGTGTGCAGAACAGTGTTTTCGAATGCTCGGTGAGTCCTTCTGATTATCTGGTGTTGGTGCACGATTTGCTGAAGATTGCCAATACCGATGAGGACAGCCTGCGCTTTTATAAACTTGGCGCTCGATATGCGGATAAGATTGAGCATTACGGACGTGAACGGAGTTTGCCGGTTAATGATGTGATGATGATATAGAAAAGGGTAAAATGGCATGGTGCCATAACGATATGGTGTGGGGTATGCCGGGTTGAGTGTTTGGGTGTGACGTCCGGCATTCAGAGCGTGTTTTCTAGCCAGCAGTATTGTGTTTTCGGCAAGGTGGCCGGTCTTGAAATGGTGTTTGTGCGAAGTGGAAGCACTCATGATGAGGGCTGTTTTTCGCACCTGAAAAACTATCGAAATTCGAATTGTGATTTTCGTGGGGCGTTTGAAAACTAAATAGTGGATATTAAAAATGAGACAGAAAGCCAGTTGCTCGTTTTAGGTATGTTGTTCGTCGTACCGGCGGTGTTGTTTGATATTCTTAAAGCTAGGCAGCTGGCTTGCGTCTCAAAAAGCGGACAAAAATGTCCAGCTGCACAGTCGCTCTCCTCACGGAGAGCGTGGATTGAAATAAGTATCCGGAGGATGACGAGACCGGATTCCAGGTCGCTCTCCTCACGGAGAGCGTGGATTGAAATGGCACGTTGGCGATCAAGGCCGGAACCGACATGTCGCTCTCCTCACGGAGAGCGTGGATTGAAATCTCACCGTCAGGCTGGTAGTCGCTCCAATCGTGGGTCGCTCTCCTCACGGAGAGCGTGGATTGAAATTTCGCATTATCGGTCTTCGACTTGGCCTTGGAATGTCGCTCTCCTCACGGAGAGCGTGGATTGAAATCGTGGCGAGTTTCCGGTTTTCGTTCCAGAGGGCGGTCGCTCTCCTCACGGAGAGCGTGGATTGAAATATCATGATTGAAACCAACAATCTCATTGCATGTGTGTCGCTCTCCTCACGGAGAGCGTGGATTGAAATAAGTTTTTCGGAGCCGGACAAACGGCACCGTGGGTCGCTCTCCTCACGGAGAGCGTGGATTGAAATAAGGTCAACTATAACGCGAAGCCGAACAATGCCGGTCGCTCTCCTCACGGAGAGCGTGGATTGAAATAACAGTCCTCAAGCTCAAAATCTGATTATCGCGTCGCTCTCCTCACGGAGAGCGTGGATTGAAATTACGCCGATGCGAGCGTGCTCCGGTAATCCTCCAAGTCGCTCTCCTCACGGAGAGCGTGGATTGAAATCGGCACTCCACCGCAATTGACCGGCGGGGACGTGCGTCGCTCTCCTCACGGAGAGCGTGGATTGAAATAGGCTCTGCTGGCGCAGCCCACGGGTCGGCTCCCGTCGCTCTCCTCACGGAGAGCGTGGATTGAAATTGCTCTCCGGAAGTCAAGTCGGCGCTTGACGTGCGTCGCTCTCCTCACGGAGAGCGTGGATTGAAATCGTTTATTATTGTGAGAATCGAATGGCGTATGGTCGCTCTCCTCACGGAGAGCGTGGATTGAAATACCAAGTTCGGGGACCCGGCAGTGGGCGACTACAGTCGCTCTCCTCACGGAGAGCGTGGATTGAAATAATTTCGCCCTATAATTTTCGTCGAAAATCGGATGTCGCTCTCCTCACGGAGAGCGTGGATTGAAATACGAGCTGCACGTAGCCGCGTCTAGCCATCGCCTAGTCGCTCTCCTCACGGAGAGCGTGGATTGAAATTGTTCGTAATGACGAATCAGCGCAAGCATGATGTGTCGCTCTCCTCACGGAGAGCGTGGATTGAAATCGGCCTGTTTGCATGCGGCGAGCCTGCGGTGGCCGGTCGCTCTCCTCACGGAGAGCGTGGATTGAAATAGCTCGTCAACGGTAATCATCATTCTTTCCTTTCGTCGCTCTCCTCACGGAGAGCGTGGATTGAAATATGGTTGCCTAGAATCAGATGCCTGTGGTTGCGTGTCGCTCTCCTCACGGAGAGCGTGGATTGAAATTCGGCGGTCACGGAATCCACGGCGAGATGCTTCGTCGCTCTCCTCACGGAGAGCGTGGATTGAAATACGATGGCCGCGTCGGCGTCCACCACGCGCGTCACGTCGCTCTCCTCACGGAGAGCGTGGATTGAAATCAAGTCTTGCGGCCCTCGGCGTCGAGGGCAGGCGTCGCTCTCCTCACGGAGAGCGTGGATTGAAATATCGAAGATAATCAAGTGTACTTTAGGATAGGGTCGCTCTCCTCACGGAGAGCGTGGATTGAAATAAGTTACCCCACATGGATCCGAGCACGCTCTGAGTCGCTCTCCTCACGGAGAGCGTGGATTGAAATGGGTCGTGGCCGACGACCATGACGGTCGTTCGGGTCGCTCTCCTCACGGAGAGCGTGGATTGAAATTGGCCGTTAAGTCAGGTCGCGCCATCAGCTCCGGTCGCTCTCCTCACGGAGAGCGTGGATTGAAATGCGGAGACCCTGGAAAAGGACTACGACGGCGGAGCAGTCGCTCTCCTCACGGAGAGCGTGGATTGAAATGACGTGGTGTCGCTCATGCAGGAGGAGAAGGACGTCGCTCTCCTCACGGAGAGCGTGGATTGAAATGTATGCGAGATGGACGCCAAACACACGGTTTAAGTCGCTCTCCTCACGGAGAGCGTGGATTGAAATGTATGCGAGATGGACGCCAAACACACGGTTTAAGTCGCTCTCCTCACGGAGAGCGTGGATTGAAATCAGCATGATATCCAGTTGGGTAACGCCTATGTGGAGTCGCTCTCCTCACGGAGAGCGTGGATTGAAATCTCGGTGAGGTGCGCCGTATCCCCGGCGTCGCCGGTCGCTCTCCTCACGGAGAGCGTGGATTGAAATCACATGACGTCGATCATGGTGCAACGGAGTTGGGTCGCTCTCCTCACGGAGAGCGTGGATTGAAATTTGCTGTGGGCTTCGGCATATGCCTGCGCAGCCGAGTCGCTCTCCTCACGGAGAGCGTGGATTGAAATGCTGATGAGTCCGTTTCTGGAATGCATGTCGATGGTCGCTCTCCTCACGGAGAGCGTGGATTGAAATAAGAATGAGCACGCCGATGACACCGATTAGCCAGGGTCGCTCTCCTCACGGAGAGCGTGGATTGAAATCAATAGGTGAAATTGCTCATGGCCATGAGATTCGGTCGCTCTCCTCACGGAGAGCGTGGATTGAAATGGTGAGGCCGTGGAGGCGGCTGTCCCATGTGCCTGTCGCTCTCCTCACGGAGAGCGTGGATTGAAATATGCTCGGATACAAGGGCATGATCGATTTGGCGAGGTCGCTCTCCTCACGGAGAGCGTGGATTGAAATTGATTCAGTTGGTCGACCGCCTGGTCTGCAGTCAGTCGCTCTCCTCACGGAGAGCGTGGATTGAAATACCATCGATTGGGGCAGCAACGGCATCGAAGAACAGCGTCGCTCTCCTCACGGAGAGCGTGGATTGAAATTCGTTGAGCGCTTGGATGAACTGGAAAGCCAGCGGTCGCTCTCCTCACGGAGAGCGTGGATTGAAATGCTGATTATGGTGGGCATGTTTGCTTGTACCCAGGTCGCTCTCCTCACGGAGAGCGTGGATTGAAATCAGTAAAATTTTGGTATCACTGGAGTGTATGCGTGTCGCTCTCCTCACGGAGAGCGTGGATTGAAATGGCGAGGCGTTGAACAATTGCGGCGCGCAGGCGAAGTCGCTCTCCTCACGGAGAGCGTGGATTGAAATAACAACGCCGCGAACAGCGCGAAAAACACTTGGAAGTCGCTCTCCTCACGGAGAGCGTGGATTGAAATGTCGGCATGGCGAATTTCGCCGGACAGTTGCAGAAGGTCGCTCTCCTCACGGAGAGCGTGGATTGAAATTCGACCAGCTCGGACAGCATGGCAGTGGTTTCAGGTCGCTCTCCTCACGGAGAGCGTGGATTGAAATATGATTGCGATGGGAACAGGCTTGTCAGGCTGCGGTCGCTCTCCTCACGGAGAGCGTGGATTGAAATAATCCATTCGCGCATCAGAAGTCAGGCTCTCCGGGTCGCTCTCCTCACGGAGAGCGTGGATTGAAATTCCGATGGTTGCGACATGAATACGGCGTCTATATTGTCGCTCTCCTCACGGAGAGCGTGGATTGAAATCCGCATAGTAAGCCGGGCGTGTTTTTCAGCACGGTCGCTCTCCTCACGGAGAGCGTGGATTGAAATCATGAGGACGGCAGCGCCAGCCTCGTGGACGGGTCGCTCTCCTCACGGAGAGCGTGGATTGAAATATGTCGGCCATTTGCATGGTCCGTTGGTTGCTGAGGTCGCTCTCCTCACGGAGAGCGTGGATTGAAATGAGCAATGCGCCGCACGCCTGCGAACTATGGAGACGGTCGCTCTCCTCACGGAGAGCGTGGATTGAAATATATCGGCAAACTGCATGGTTTGCTGGTTGCCCGTCGCTCCCCGCAAGGGGAGTGTGGATTGAAATTTCACGCGCAACTCGAACTTAGGCGTAGAGGTGGTGTCGCTCCCCGCAAGGGGAGTGTGGATTGAAATGTGTGTTCGACGCGAACGTTGCGGTGGCCGATGGTCGCTCCCCGCAAGGGGAGTGTGGATTGAAATTCGTATGTGATCGTGTGGCCGTTGTCTTCGATGGTCGCTCCCCGCAAGGGGAGTGTGGATTGAAATCTCAAACCTGAGCCACGCCATAAGCATCAAGCGGTCGCTCCCCGCAAGGGGAGTGTGGATTGAAATAGATAGCCGGTGGACGCATACTGCACCATGCCCGTCGCTCCCCGCAAGGGGAGTGTGGATTGAAATTTGCCGGAGGTCTCCTGACCCTGCTCGTTGCCGGGTCGCTCCCCGCAAGGGGAGTGTGGATTGAAATAACACTCTGTTGGACGGCTTGCGCGCCGGCGACGTGTCGCTCCCCGCAAGGGGAGTGTGGATTGAAATGAATGGCCGCTCACACCCGCCAGCGTCGGCATGAGTCACTCCCCGCAAGGGGAGTGTGGATTGAAATGTATAGAACTCGTCATCACGGGCGGTACGCGCCGAGTCACTCTCCGCAAGGGGAGTGTGGATTGAAATTTTTGGACCGTTTGGTCAAGCGAAGCGTGCCCGGGTCGCTCTCCTTACGGAGAGCGTGGATTGAAATCGGTGTCTGCAGTGTTCCGGCCACTGCGTGGATGTCGCTCTCCCTGTTTATGTCCAGTGTTCTCCGCACATGCGGGGATGATTCCGCATGTGCGGGACTGTTAGTATCAATGACAATCCGAGGGGTGAAAGCGAGTTTATGGGCACGCATGCGGGGTCTCTGATGCGCAGGACTCCTCACGCAGCGCATATCACAATCCTAGCCAGGCACGTAGGTCATGAATTTCCTGATTGCAGATGCCATGAGCCATTCCTGGATATTCGAAGTAGGTGAGATTGCCAGTTTGCGCGAGTTTGTTGCGCGCACACTGTTGGTCGGATAGTGGAATTGTGCGGTCTTCGCTGCCGTAACAGAGTGCGAATCGCGTGCGTCCGGTCGCGGGCAAGAGATCAGCGGCTTCGCCTTTGAATGACGGACTCATCAAAATCGCCATATCGAACACATCGGGATGTTCCGCAATCATGCGATACGATAGGTATCCGCCTTGCGAAAACCCAATTAATACTTTACGGAACCGCACATATGCGGGCGAATCCAGCAATCGTACGATGGCATCGCCCACGGCACTGCACTCACGTCGACGCTCTCCTACGGAACATCCATCTGGATACCAGTAGTAGCTTCCGATGTAAGGACGTTCATACGTGCCTCGGAACGACAGATAATTCGGATGCTGGGCAGAAGCAATGGAGTTGTCCGTTGAAGATACGGCTCGCTTCGGAACATCATAAATCGCATCAATGATGCGGATCATCTCATTTTCATCGTTGCTGAATCCATGAAATCCCAAGAACAGCAGATTATCGCCGTCCGTTTCGCAGGCTGTCACATCAATGTTGGTACTCACGTTCAAACGCATATCAACCTTCCATCGCATGTCGATAGTATGCGGATTTCCAACGGCACCATAACGGTGGATAGCGAATTGGAAAAGGGTGCGATACTCACCGTCATGCTGCCGTTGGTTGAAGGAAACACTGAATATGTGGCGAAGTTTACAGCAATCCGTCCGCATGCAACGCCCCATACATGCGGTCCAAGCAATCCACAAGCAGCGGATAAGGCATCGCCACATTCACGCGCACACAGCTGGCGCCGGCCTCGCCGCATAAACGCCCGTCGGTCAACGCCACTTGCGCTTTCTCGAGGAAGTATGTGGCTGGATCGTCGATGCCGAGCGGACCGAAATCAAGCCATGTAATATAGGTGCCCTGCGGCTTGATGTAGCCGACGCCAGCGAACCGTTCACGCATTTGTTCGTCGAAAAGGTTAAGATTCCTGCGTACGTAGGCGAGCGCGTCTTGGAACCACGGGTCACCCTCGTTGTATGCGGCGGTGGTGGCAATCGCGCCGATGGTGGCGGTCTGATGCTCGCTCCACTCCGCCTTGACTGCCCACATGTCACGATCCTTAGGATTGGTGAGCAGCACCTGCGCACACTTCGTGCCTGGAATATTGAACGACTTCGACGCGCTGGTGGCGGTCATCGACTGCAATGCTGCCTGTTCACTGATGGTGGGGAATGGAATATGCTTGCCTTCGAATACAAACGGAGCATGGATCTCATCATTGAAAATGCGCACATCGTACTGCGCTGCCAAATCGCTTAGGCGCAGCTCTTCCTCCAGAGTAAGCACTTTGCCGATCGGATTATGAGGATTGCAAAGCACGAACGCATGGCATCCGGCCGCAAACGCGCGTTCAATGGCGTCGAAATCGAACAGCCACTGCGCCTCACCGGTTTCAGTGTCGCTGCTTTGCAGCATTTCGATTTCGATCACATTGACGTCATAGAGTTTCGGCACGCTTAGGAACGGCATGTAGGCAGGTGTCGGCACGATCACGCTGGTGCCTGCGCCGACCAGTTCGCGCAGGAAGATCTCGTATGCCTCAAGGACGGCGGGAACCACGCGAATGATACTGGGGTCCACATTCCAGCCGTAATGTGTGCGCTGCCAGCCTGCGCATGCCTCTGCCACGCGCTGCTTCCAAGGGTCGGGAATGTAGCCAAGTTTGCAATGGTCACAAGCGTTGTCGATGGCTTCCTGAATGCAGGGTGCTAGGCCGTAGTCCATTTCGGCGATGAACGCGCCGATGCAGCCGGGGTAGCGTGTCCACTTGTCGGAGCCGACTTCGGCAAGGTCGGCTGCGGTGGTGTGGTCGATGGCGTCGGCGTTAAAGCCGGAATCGGTACGATGCTTGATATCCATGATTTCTTCCATGATTCCAGCATGACGTACGCGTTGGGTGAAAGAACAGTGTGTTCTTGTGCTGAAAGCAGAGATGGTTATGAAGTTTTCTTATATCAGATGCTTTTGCTATTCAATTATTAATCTGATTATGTCGATGCTGAAAAATAAGAAACATTCGCTTGCGTCAGCATCCTGCTATCGGGGAATCGGTGAATCAGATGCTTTCCAAATACTGGTGCGACGCTTTTTCGATTTCGTCCTTGACGCGGGCGACCGCTGGGCGATCATCCGCTTTTCTCGTGACGAAACAGACTGTGCGGAACGCGTTGTCGTCGGCAATCGGAAGCGCGGCCAAGTCGGGCTGCGTTCCGGCGGTTGTGGCCAAACGGGACACGATCGAGACGCCCATGCCGACTTCCACGAGATTCTGCGTGGCCCAATAATCGTCGGTCGAATGCGTAATCTCCGGCGTGAAACCGGCGGTACGTGCTAACGACACCAGATTCGCCCGACAGGTCTCGCAGCCGGCGATCCACTGTTCGCTGCGTGCCAAAATCAGCTGGACCGGCAGATGCGAGCTTTCATACTGGCGTGCGATCGTGTTGTTTGCGCTGATCAGCAGCATCAGCGGGTCGATACCGAAGGGGGAGACTTCCAAATCGTCCGGACCAACTAAGGCGGGCAGTGAATTGTATTGGAAGATGATCGCGCAATCGGCAAGCCCCTGTTCCAACGCGTCCATGGCCTCAGGCGGCTCCATCTGCATGAGGCTCACGCGAATGTCGGACGTTTTGCTGATATGCACGAGTACGCGCGCCACGAACGACGAGCATACCGATGGGGGAGCGACTAGGCGAATATGCGTCGATCCATTGCGCTGGTATTCCTCCACATCTTTGACGGCTTGGGCGACGCGATTATCGATGAGCTGCCCGTGGCGTGCCAGAATACGGCCGATCGGCGTTAATTCCACCCCATGCGACGTGCGCTGCACGAGTTTTGCGTCAAGTTCGCGTTCGACCTTGCGGATTTGTTGGCTGATGGCCGGTTGCGACCAGCCGGTTTCGCGCGCGACCGCGGAGAACGAACCCAAACGCTCCACATTCCACAAGGTCACGAGAATCTGCGGGTTCAGTGTTTTCGTGCTGAATCCCGTGGCGTTCGCGGTGATGCTGATGTCGGTGTTCGTGTTGGCGTTTTCGCGCGTGTTGCTATCGGCTGGAGTGTTCATATGAGGGTAGTGCTCAACTTTTTAGGAATGCGGGAATGGCCTCGGCTGCCGCATAGCCCGCGCGGTACATGCGTTCCAAACCTTCGAACGACTTGCTCAACGTGTTCAGGCCGTACAGGCTTTCCGGCGCGAGGATGAGCACGCGGCCGTCCTGCTCGTATTCCTTGGCCAGCGCCACTTCGTCGTTGTACTTTTGATAACGGTTGAGCAGTTTTTCCGCGGCTTCGGGGTGGCTGCGCTTCAAAATCCTGGCCGGGCCGATGTCCCTCTTCTGTTCGCGTACGGTGTCTTTCGGGCGGGTGAGTATCACCACGATACGGTCGTAGCCGTCATCGATGGCCTTCTGCACCGGAATCGGATCGGCGATTCCGCCGTCGTAATAGGGGACGCCATCGATCGCATACGGTTCGCAAGCCACCGGCACCGCTGATGACGCCTTCATGATGTCGAAATTGTCATAGCCCACGTCGGACTTGCTGAAATACTTCGTGGAGCCGTCTTCGGCGTTGCACGCAACCACGGTGAAATCGGTCGGGTTGGCTTCGAAAGCCGCGTAGTCAACCGGATTTTCACCATCATGATTGCTGAGCGTGCTATACACGTAGTCGAGGTTGGCGAAATTATGGTTCTTGACGTAGCTGTCGAAGCTCGCGTATTCCTTGCGGAACGCGTACTGCGTGTAGAACGTGTGGTTGCGCCCGTGCTGCTTCGCGATGAACGAGACCATGTTGGCGCTGCCGGCGGAAACGCCGTAGCAATGGTCGACGCTGATGCCGTCCTCAAGCATGCGGTCCATCACGCCCGCACCGTAGATCGCACGGAAACCGCCGCCGACGTCGATCATTGCCGTTCTATGAGCCATATGCGCCCCGTCCTTTCGTCGTCCGTCCTTTCGGGTTTCAATTGACTTTACGCGGTCTAATTGACGTATTTTTGCGTGTTCGGTCATTTCTTATCGAAGGACGACGTAAGATATCTGCGAATAATCAACAAAAATGGAGTGGAGAAGATATCAATGAACGAAGCTGCACTGCCTCAGTCGACGGTCCACATCGCCCAAGCTGATCCGGACGGGATTCTGCTGGTGATTCACGCGGGTGCCGGCAATCGTGGCAAAAAGGATACGCCGGAGCGTCGTGCCCAGGTGGAGCAGGATTTGAACAGGGCTCTTGAAGCTGGCTATGCGTTGCTGGAGCAGGGGGCTCCGGCGGAGGATGCCGTGTGCGCGGCTATCCGTGTTATGGAGGATGCTCCGGAGTTCAACGCTGGTCGTGGTGCTGCGCTGACGAGTGAAGGCATCGTATCCATGGATTCCTGCCTGATGACTGGTGTCGATGGCGAGGTTGGTTCCGCGTGCGGTCTGACCACGTCTAAGAATCCGATCAACGTAGCGCGTGCCATCAAGGAAAAGACCAAGCATGTCATGTTTGCCAAGCCTGGTAATGATTTGCTTAAGGAGTGGGGAATCGAACTGTGCGACAGTGATTATTTCATCACTCCGGCACGTCAGGAATCCTTGCGCGAGGCGCAATCCAACGGCGACGAGTGGGAGAAGCATGGCACCATCGGCGCTGTCGCCCGTGACTCGTCCGGCAACATCGCTGCCGGCACCTCCACCGGTGGCATCACCAACCAGATGCCGGGACGTGTCGGCGATTCGCCTCTGCCGGGCTGTGGTACCTATGCCAACAACGATTCCGTCGCGATCTCCTGCACCGGCATCGGTGAGGCGTTCGTCAAGGAAGTCGCTGCGCATCAGGTTTCCGATCGTGTTCTGTACGCCAAGGAGGAGCCAATCGAGGCCGCGAAGGCGGCGCTGGATGGTGTCGCCCGTCATCATGGCGATGGCGGTATGATCGTCGTTCCGGCTCATGGTGAAGGCGCAATGGTGTTCAATAGCGAGATGATGAACTGCGGTTGGAAGTCTCCGAAGGGCAGCTACGTGCAGAGTTGATGCTGTAGTGGCAAACCGGCAAAACAGGCCACAAAAGTACAGTGGGGTTCGAA
>SKEJ01000206.1_pt1 | contig 40633 bp, 36 predicted proteins | sample 4826721 | NCBI WGS metagenome assembly SKEJ01 (sample SAMN11008812, study PRJNA524170) | human gut metagenome | biome: Human fecal sample; material: Feces; isolation source: fecal sample from pouch patient p31 | host: Homo sapiens | place: Israel: Tel-Aviv | collected 2015-06-02 | reverse complement strand
CCCCCAAAAGCGGGGCTCAACTGGTTACGGTTATGCGATCGGAGCATATTTTGACGGTGAAAGCGCCGATAGCAGCCCAGCATTGTCGCTGGCATTATGCCAGCAGATGCAATCAAATACCAAGCAGGAACGCCCCGGCATCATCGCGGGACAGTCATGATCATCCGATCCTGTTCCGCTCCTTAATCGAACACGAAATCGACATCCACGATATGCAGCCGCTTGGTCAGCTCCTTCTCCAAGTCTCGCTTGCACTCCACCAGATCCTCAATGTCAATGCTCTGACCGATACCGCTCAGATACACATCGACCGTATAGTTCATGCCGGTCTTGAACACCAGTACCTGCTCGTAATCGGTGTTCTGCGGCAGATGCCGCTGCGCCGCCGACTCCACGAACGCGTTCGTCGCATCGTCGTCATGCACTCCGCCGACCAGTTCCACGAACGCGTCCTTGAGCACGCCGAACGGCTCCTTGATCGTGAGCAGCACCAGTGCGACGGTGATGAAGAAATCACCGGTGTAATGCAGGAAATCCAGAGGGCCACCAGCCGGCAGGAACCACAGGAACACGGCCACCACACCGATGCCGAACGACATCGAACCGTCGACCAGCGTGCTCTTGCACTCCGCGGTCAGCATCGTGCTGGAATTGCGGATGCGCCGGTTCTCGCGCCGGTAATACAGGTACAGTCCTAGGCAGACGGCCACGGTCAGGATCTCGTAGATCACCACGGGCCCGGTCTCGATGTGCCCGCCCTGCCCAAGCACGAAATAGTCATAGGCGACGCGCGTCACATCGACGAGAGAGAAAAGCAGCAGCGACATCGTCAGCATCGCCTTGCAGATGGCGTATATCGGTTCCAGAGCGAACATGCCATTGGGGAAGCGCTCGGTGGTGCGCACGGTGCGCGACGACAGGTATGCGGCGACGAGGCCGGACAGCACAGAGATGGCGGTGAAGGAGAAGTCCAGGAACATGGCCTTCAGACCGGTCATGAAGAACACGGCCATGCCTGCGAGCACCTGCAGGATGTTGATGACGATGCCCACGATCAGGGCTTTGCGTTCGATGGTTTTCTGGTGTGGCATAGGCGGGCCTTCCATATTGCACGGCATGTCTGCGTCGGCGTCAGCGCGGCAGTCTGCGTATAGGTTGGGTCCGAAGGATAATCAAAACAGCTCAGCGATCCAATAATCCACGGAAATTATTGCCCTTCCATGGTAACGGAAACGAACGATTCCGGGCGTGTCGGTTCGCGCTGAGCGTGCGGGAATCCCCGCCGCCCACAAGGCCAACGGTTCTGTCGCATTTCCGCCGCTCTCTCGCGTCGATCCCACGCGCAGCCGCGACCGCCGAACGGCGCCCCGCGGCACCTCTCCGTCGCCGTGCGGGCCGCCTCGGCGGCAACCCGCTGGTTTTCCGCCGCAACGGCTAGACTGATTCGCATTATGGCTGCTTTTAGTTCTTTGACAGACCGGCTCTCGAATGCGTTCAAGCATCTGAAGAGCAAGGGCAAACTTTCCGAGGCGGATATCGACGGCACGATCCGTGAGATCCGCCGCGCGCTGCTCGACGCCGATGTGGCGCTCGACGTGGTGCGTTCCTTCACCGCGCGCATCCGCGAACGTGCGCTCGGCACCGAAGTGTCCGAAGCGCTCAACCCGGCGCAGCAGGTGGTCAAGATCGTCAACGAGGAGCTGACGGATGTGCTCGGCCAGGGCGTGGACCGGCCGCTGAACTTCGCCAAGAACCCGCCGACGATCATCATGCTGGCCGGCCTGCAGGGCGCCGGCAAGACGACGCTCGCCGGCAAACTCGGCTACTGGCTGAAGGATTCCGGCCACACGCCGCTGCTGGTCGCCGCCGACTTGCAGCGTCCGAACGCCGTGACCCAGCTACAGGTGGTCGGCGAACGCGCCGGCGTGCCGGTGTACGCGCCCGAGAAGGGCGTCCAGTCCGACGGGGGCGACTCGGTGTCCGCGCCGGGCGAGACCTCCGGCGACCCGGTAAAGGTGGCCCGCGATTCGATCGCGCTGGCCAAGCAGAAGCTGTACGACACGGTCATCATCGATACCGCCGGCCGACTGGGCGTCGACGAAGTACTGATGCAGCAGGCCCGCGACATCCGCGATGCCGTGAACCCCAACGAGATCCTGTTCGTCATCGACGCAATGATCGGCCAGGACGCCGTCCAGACGGCCAAGGCGTTCGACGAGGGCGTGGATTTCACCGGCGTGGTGCTGTCCAAGCTCGACGGCGACGCCCGCGGCGGTGCGGCGCTGTCGGTGGCGAGCGTGACCGGCAAGCCGATCCTGTTCGCCTCGACCGGCGAAGGGCTCAAGGACTTCGAGGTCTTCCACCCCGATCGCATGGCCTCGCGCATCCTCGACATGGGCGATATCCTTACCCTGATCGAACAGGCGCAGAAGCAGTTCGACGAGGAGGAGGCCCGCAAGGCCGCCCAGAAGATGGCGGAAGGCGAGTTCGGACTCGACGACTTCATGGATCAGCTGCAGCAGGTGCGCAAGCTCGGCTCGATGAAGTCGCTGCTCGGCATGATCCCCGGCATGGCGCAGCACCGCAAGGAACTGGAGCAGTTCGACGAGAAGGAGATCGACCGCACCGAAGCGATCATCCGGTCGATGACCCCCGAAGAGCGGCGCAACCCGAAGATCATCGACGGCTCTCGCCGCGCCCGCATCGCCTATGGTTCCGGCGTAACCGTCTCGGCGGTCAACGGGCTGCTGCAACGGTTCGAGCAGGCCGCGAAGATGATGAAGCGCATGAGCAACAAGGCCATGGGCGGCATCCCCGGTTTCGGAGGCCCCGCGGTAGGCGGCGGCAAGAAGGGCAAGGGCAAGAGCAAGAAGAAGGGCTCGAAGTCCGGCAATCCGATGAAGCGCGAGGCCGAGGAGAAGGCGTTGCGCGACAAGCTCGCCGGCAAGGGCTCCGGTTCCGGCAAGTCCGGCGGGTCCGCCTTCATGAAGAAGCCGCAGAATCCGGCTCTTCCGGCCGGGCTGCAGGATGCGCTCGACGCGAACGGTGGCGAGCTTCCGCCCAACTTCGGCGGCGGCCTTTCCGGTCTGCTCGGCTGATTCGGCCCGTTTTTCTCTGGCGCCGGGCGGGGATGGACGTTTTTCGGCCATCCCCGCCCGGCGCCAAATCATTTGCCATATCTTCGCAGCTTTCCACTCGCCGCGAATTCGCAACGGCTGCCGGTACACTGAAAGCCATTATTCACTCGTTGGAATGTTAGGTAAGGAGTTCGGCGGTGGGCGTGTTGTCGTGGATACTGCTGGCGGCGTGCATGCTATGGTCGGCGTTGCGGTTCCTGCCAGCCGGACGGGAAGCGCACATGCCGACGATGCCTTACATGATTGCGCTGATTCGTTTTTTGTGGATACCGTACCTGGTCATCGCGGTATGGGCCGGTCTGGTCGGCTCGTGGTGGCAGTGCGGCGTCGCCGTCGCCGGCATCGTGTCGATACTTGCCATGCAGGTTCCGTATTGGACGAACATGCCGCGGGAACGATGGCACCACCAGCGTGGAACATCCCATGAAACAGCGTCAGACGACCATCGCCAGACCGCGCGATCCGCCGACGCCGAGCCGACCGCGAACCCGCCGCAGGCGAGCGGCGACACCTACCATCTGATGACGTTGAACTGCCGCTATGGCAAGGCGAGCGCCGACGCCATCATCGCGGCCGTGCGGGAACGACACATCGATGTCCTCGCGCTTCAGGAACTCAGTACGGATCTCATCAAGCGTCTTGAGCGCGGCGGCCTGCGCAGGATCCTCCCCTATCGGCAGCTCGGTACGCCCCGCGAAAAGACCGACAACGGCGGCTTCAACGGCATCTGGTCGCGCACCAAGCCGAAACGCGGCACGCATGGCATTGTCTCGATATCTGCGGCTGACGTGCCGGGCATCATGCTGCAAACCGATGACGGCACCTCCGTGGCATTCGCATCCGCGCACACCAAATCGCCGATGCGCGGCTGTCGGGAATGGTCGGACGGCATCCGGTCCCTGAGCGCGCTGGTTCCGATGCCGCGCAAGTCGGTCAGCGCAGGCACTGGCCGCGAGGAACGTGCCACCGGCTCGAAAGCCGGACGCGGCGGTGGTTCCGCATATCCCGACGTCGATATCGCGGTGCTCATGGGCGACCTCAACGCCGATATCGACCATGCCAGCTTCCGCGAGCTGCTGCGGTCCGGATTCCGCGACGCCGCACTGGCACAGGCTCGCGGACATGTCAATACCTTCCCCAGTCAGGTGCCGTGGCCGCGCATCGAGCTCGACCACATCATGGCCGCGACGCGAGAATCCGCGTCAGGCTCCGCCGCCGAGCCGGCACGAGCCGTCGCGTTCAGCGGCGTCGAATCATTCGTCGTGGAAGACACCGACCACCTCGCGCTGACCGCCACAATGACTATTTGAGCGGCATGCCGCACGGACAGCATGGCGGATACGCGTCACTGAGCGCGCCCACCGTCACTGAGCGCGGGCACACTCACAGTGACGCACCCACAAAACCCTTGCAATCACCGGGTTTCCGGGTTGTGTCACGCTGTGCGGGCACGCGCAGCGTGACACAACTCGCTCACAGTGACGCAGAATGACCGAGACGGCCCGCCCCGGCACATCAAAAACAACAATGCCGCATGGGCTCCCGTAGAAGTCCATGCGGCGAGGCTTGGATTGCCCGACTACAGCACCGCCATCGCGAAATCCACGAGCAGCTTGATGCCGTACAGGACGATGATGCCGCCGCACACGCGGTTGAGCACTCCGATGATCTTCGGATTGAACTTGTGCGCGAACGCGTTGACGACGAGCGTGACGCCGAGGAACCACATCACTGAAGCGGTCTCAACGCCCGTGATGAACGGGGTGGCCTGCTGCGCGCTCAGCGTAGCCGCAAACGCACCGAGCATCAATGTGCCGTCGATGATGGCCTGCGGGTTGAACCACGTGACCACGCATGCGGTGCCAACGGTCTTCAGCAGTCCACGCAGACCGAGACGCTTGGCAGGGGCTTCAGCACCAGCGACCGGACTCGCCGTCGAAGCAGTCGCAGCAGCAACCGCACCGGCCCCAGCGCCGTTCTCGGAAGTCGACTTCTTCTTCGGCAGCAGAAGTCCCAGACCGATGCGCACCACGACGGCACCGCCCAGGCCAAGCACCACGGTCTGCAGCCACGGATGCGCCTGCATCAACGCGCCGATGCCGAAAAAGCACGCCAGCGACAGCACGATATCGAAGAAAATCACGATCACCGCAGTAATCAACGCGTTGCGACGCGTACGCGTCAACGCGGAATTGATCACGAACAGATTCTGCATGCCGATTGGCGCGACATACGCCAATCCCATCGTCAAGCCCTGAAAATACAGACCCATCATCACTCCCGACAATCATTTGGTTGGGTCATCATCACCCAACCAAAACCAGCCAATATGCCATCAGCTGGATTTCCTCACGCGGATTGCAAGTTATACAAAATCCGCCTTATTCCAACACCTTTGCCATATTCTACAGATTCGATTACACTTGGCAACCAGCCAAGAACAGAGCAATGCACCCAACCAAAAATCAGGCATCATGACACGCAGCACACCATTGGACATCAACTGGGAGCCGGACCGCAGCAGCGGCGAGCCCATAACCGAACAGATCGTCGGTTTCATGTGCGCCCGCATCTCAAGCGGCGACTGGCCGATCGGATCAAGACTGCCCAGCCAGCGGGTACTGGCCGAACGCTTCGGCGTGAACCGGTCCACCATCATCGCCGCGATCGGAGAGCTCGCCGACTACGGCATCGTCGAAGGCCGGCACGGCGCCGGCACACGCATCGCCAGCAACACGTGGTCGCTGATGCTGCCGGGCGCGCCGGACTGGGCGGATTACGTGTCGTCCGGGTTCTTCAAGGCGAACAACGACACCATTCAGACGATAAACCGACTCGAATTCGACCGGTCGAAAACCCGTCTCGGCACCGGCGAGCTCGACCCGCGGCTGTTCCCCCGTGACATGTGGCGGCGCGTGGCCGGCGAAGCCGCGGCCGAGATAAGCTCGCTCGGGTATCCGCCGCCGGAGGGCCTTGACGTGCTGCGCGAGGCGATAGCGGCGCACATGGAGGCGTGGGGCATCAGCTGCACGCCCGGGCAGGTCCTTGTATCATCCGGCGCATTGCAGGCGTTGCAGATGATTTCGGTGAGTCTGCTGTCGGCCGGATCCACGGTCTATGCGGAGGCGCCGAGCTACATCAAGTCGCTGCAGGTGTTCCAATCGGCCGGCATGAAACTCGCCGGCGTACCGATGGACGAGCATGGCCTTGACGTGGATGCGCTGGGGAGGCTGATGGGCGGCGGGTCGCAGTCCGAGGGGATGACGGCGGCGGTACCGTCCGCTCCGCAGACCTCACTGCCGCCGCGGGCCAAGGCCACGCGCGAGAACGACGCGGTGCTGTATACAATCCCCACCAACCACAATCCCACGGGCGTCACGATGAGCGAGCCACGCCGTCGGGCGCTCATCGCCTCATGCGTGGCGAACCGGTTGCCGATCATCGAGGACTGCGCATACCAGGACCTCATCTTCGACGGGGATACGCCGCACACGCTCAAATCGTTCGATGAGACCGGCATGGTGATTACGCTGGGCAGTGCGTCGAAGGCGCTGGCGCCGGGACTGCGCATCGGCTGGATCGTGGCGGACGAGCGCATCGTGCAACGGCTGGCCGACGTGAAGATGCAGATGGACTACGGGGCGAGCACGCTGAGCCAGTGGGTGTTCGCGCGGTTCCTGTCCAGCGGCCTGTATGACGAGTACATGGTCTCGCTGCGCATGCAGCTACGCCGGCGGCGGGACGCCGCACTGGAGACGCTGGAGCGACTGTTCGCCGGCCGTGCCCACTGGAACGTGCCGCGCGGCGGTTTTTACGTCTGGCTCACGTTCGACGAGCCGGTGCGCACAGGGCGCCTGTTCCAACGCGCAATCGAGCACGGCGTACTGCTCAACCCCGGCGACATCTACGATTTCGAGGGGGACAACTCGCTGCGCCTGAGCTACTCCTACACCACGCCGGAGGAGTTCGCGGCCGCCGCCGAAACCCTGGCCTCTTTGGTATAGGCCTCGATGGCGGCTTCGGGCTGGACAGCGTCCAAGCAAACCCGCCGTTATCCGTCTCGAAACCGCCCGCTGCGACCGGCCAAGGTACCCCATGTGGCCGTATCTCGTTTTCAAGGGGTTGATTTCGGCTCCGCCGGACATCTATCTGCGTTTCAAGGGGGCGCCAAAACGCGATATCCGAAGTATGATCGGCGAAATACCACCGGAATCATGCGGTTCTTGGGCCACTTATACTTTGTGACCAACCCCTCGAAACGCAGATAGGCATTCGGAACAACACGAATCAACCCCTCGAAATGCAGATAGCCCCGAATCCTCCGCCAGTGAATGCCGACCAGGCTTTCAAGCATCACGTCAAACACCTTGCGCCGATGTTTTTGCCACGTCGACCCCGACGATCACTCGCCAGCTCCAGCGTGTCGGGTATCCACCCCTATGCGTTATAATTTATCGGTTATTCGTGATGGGTGGAGCCCTCTCATTCTGCCTTTCATGAGGAACACGTGGGTTCTCGGTTGAGGTGCCCCACACACAATCGAAAATCCGCAAACCTAGTATTACAAGGAGAGCCATTTTGGCAACCAAGATTCGTCTGAAGCGTATGGGCAAGAAGTTCTACGCCTTCTACCGCGTGGTCATCACCGATTCCCGCAACAAGCGTGACGGTCAGTCCATCGAAGAGATCGGCACCTACAACCCGAACACCCAGCCTTCGACCATCCAGATCGACTCCGAGCGCGCACAGTACTGGCTCGGTGTCGGTGCTCAGCCGTCCGAGCCCGTGCTCAAGCTGCTGAAGATCACCGGCGACTGGCAGAAGTTCAAGGGCCTCGACGGCGCCGAAGGCACGCTGAAGACCGTGGAAGCCGGCCCGGACGCCGCAGCTCGCGTCGAAGCCGTGGAAGCCGAAGCCCAGAAGCTGAAGGCCGCGAAGTCCGCCGCTGACGCCAAGGCCAAGGCCGAAGCCGAAGCTGCCGCTGAAGCTGAAGCTCCCGCCGAGGAAGCGCAGGCTGAGTGATCATGCTCGCGCAGGCTGTGGAACACCTCATCAAGAACATCGTCGATTTCCCCGATGACGTTTCGGTCAAGTCCCACGAGAACGCGCGTGGCGAACTCATTCGCGTGCGCGTGAACCCGGAGGATATTGGCCGCGTGATCGGCCGCAGCGGCCGCACCGCCAATGCGATCCGCACCGTGGTGCAGGCACTTGCCGACCACAAAGTGCGCGTCGACATCATGGATGTGCGCAGGTGAACCCTAGCGTGGAGCGTCAACAACACTCTGACGACCCTCAGCAGCGCGAGTTGCTGAGGGTCTGTCGTATCGGACGCGCGCAGGGGCTCAAAGGCGAGGTCACCGTGCAGATCTTCACGGACGAGCCGGAATATCGGTTCGCTCCCGACTCCGTGCTGTACACGCGCGACGGTTCGCAGGAATACGTCGTCGAGTACGCGCGCACATTCAAGAACCGTTGGATCGTTAAGTTCGAGGGCATTGATGACCGCGACGCCTCCGAGGCGGCGAATGGCATCGAGCTGTACGGCGAGGCTGACGATCCCGAGGACATGCTGGAAGAGGACGCCTGGTATCCGAAGGATCTGGTCGGGCTTGAAGCGCGGCTTGCCGAGGGCAACGGGCTCGGTCTGCCGGCCGGCCAGGTCATAGGCAAGGTCGTGGACGTACTCGACAGCGCGCAGACGCTGTTGAAGATTCGCCTGGTCTCGCCGGTTCGGGATTCCGTCACCGGCGAAGTGACGGAATCGACCGCACTGGTGCCGTTCGTCGACGAGTTGGTGCCCGACATCGACCTCGAAGAGGGGTATCTGACGATCGACCCGCCCGGCGGGCTGATTCCGGGACTGTGATTCGGCCCCGGTCACCCTTCAGTGTCCGACAGCTGCGGCTGTCGGACACTGTCATATATGACGGCGTTGTTGCCGGGCGCCGAGCCGAGTCCGGCAACAATGCGGCGCGCCCGGATGCGTAGCAAGGCTGACAGACGCGATTTATAAAAGACATCGGAATCATGCGATTCCAGTCAGCCGGCGCCGACGAACCATGCCACACATCCAGGCGTGTCGCGACGCTCATGCCGTCGGACTGCGGGATTCGCTACGCTGGAGAACATGAAGATCGATATCGTGTCCGTGTTTCCGGAGTATTTTGACGTGCTAAACCTGAGCCTGTTCGGCAAGGCGCAGGAGAAGGGTCTCGTCACCGTCACCGCGCACAACCTGCGCGACTGGACGCATGACGTGCATCATTCCGTTGACGATACGCCGGCCGGCGGCGGTGCCGGCATGGTGATGAAACCTGAGGTTTGGGCGGAATGCCTGGATGACCTGCTCGGTCTGGCACCCGCAGTCATCGCGCCGGACGCGGTATCTTCCGACGCGCACGACGATGATTCGGCCTCCGTCAGTCCGTCCGGCGCAGTCAACTCGGCGGAAGCAGCCGATACGACCGATGCGGCCGACTCGGGCCATGCAGGTAATCCGACCGACGCAGCCGCTTCCGTCACTTCCATCGTTTCCGATACCACGAGCGACACCAGTGAAGCTGGCGGGAACGCCGCGCCGGTTCTCATCTTCCCGAATCCCTCGGCGCCGCTGTTCACGCAGCGCGACGCGACCGAGCTCTCGCACGCCGACCATCTGCTGTTCGGCTGCGGCCGATACGAGGGCTATGACGCGCGAATCCCTGAGTATTACCGCGCGCAGGGCGTCGACGTACGCGAATACTCGATCGGCGACTACGTGCTGAACGGCGGCGAGGTGGCGGTTTCCGTGATGCTGGAGGCGATCACCAGACTGCTGCCGGGCTTCATGGGCAATCCCGATTCGATCGTCGAGGAGTCGTACACGGGCGGCAACGCACTGCTGGAACACCATCAGTACACCAAGCCGGCCACGTGGCGAGGCATCGCGGTTCCGCCGATCCTTACCAGCGGCGATCACGGCAAGGTCGACCGGTTCCGCCGCGACGAAGCGTTGACCCGCACCAACGACATTCGCCCGGATCTCATCGAGCAGCTCGATTGCCGGCAGCTCGACAAGCAGGACCGCAAGACCCTCATCGCCCTTGGCTGGGAGGTCTCCGGAGCTCGTCCGCGCAAGCTGCAGTAAGTCGCTTGACACACGTCATCAGCCACTATCCCCGCAAAAGTTGAGTCTCATACGCTCAACTTTTTCACTGTGGGTAAAAACTGGGAATGTCAGGACAGAATACCGGTAGGTAGTGGTGCAAGGCAAGAGGAGGAGCTCCGAGAGGGGTTCCGAGAACGGCCACGATAGACCACACCGGCAAGGCCAGTCACCCGGCCGGCGCGGCAAGCCAACCCGTTCCACTCCGATATGCGAGGAGTACCGATTATGGCAATGTTTCCGGCTTTGATGAATGACACGATGTTCTCTGACCTGTTTGACGACCCGTTCTTCGAGGGTTGGCGTTCCGCCGACAACAGCGCGTCGATGACCCCGACGAACATGATGAGTACGGACGTGCGCGAGAACGACAAGGGCTATGACGTGGACATCGACATGCCCGGCTTCAAGAAGGACGACATCAGCGTCTCGCTGAACAACGGCTATCTGACCGTGTCCGCCCATAAGGACGAGGACAGCGGCGACAAGGATGAGTCCGGCAAGTGGCTTCGTCGTGAACGTTACGTCGGCACCTGCTCGCGCAGCTTCTACGTCGGCGATCAGGTGAAGGAGAACGACATCCACGCCAACTACCAGAACGGCACGCTGTGCATTCAGGTTCCGAAGATCGAGGCGCAGCCGCAGGTCGAAAGCAAGCACCAGATCGCCATTGAGGGCTGATGCCTGATGGCCGGCCGTACAGGTCGGCGGCGGAAACAACAGTCAAGCAGAAATCCCGTGACCGGCATGCGGAACATGCAACCGGTCACGGGTTTTTTATTGGCTCGTTGGCACCCCACCCCGGCAGCGGGAGCGACCATTCGGCTTACAGGCCGAACACCTTCACGCGGGAGTCAACCGGCTGCTTGTCAACCGGAGCCGCGGCCTGGGCGACGGTGCCGAACGGCATCTGCGCCTGCAGCACCCAGCTGGACGGCAGACCGAATTCGGCGGCGACCGCCTCGTCGATCAGCGGGTTGTAGTGCTGCAGGGATGCGCCAAGCCCCTTCTCGGCGAGCGCGGTCCACACGGCGAGCTGCAGCATGCCGGCGGCATCACGGGCGAATCCGGGGAAGTTCGCAGCGTAGGTCGGGAAGTTCTTCTGCAGCTGCTTGGTCACGTCGGTGTCGTCGTAGAACAGCACGGTGCCGTGGCCGGCGGCGAAGGCGTTGATCTTGGCCTCGGTGGCCTTGAACGCTTCGTCATCGCTCACGACCTTGCGCAGCGTCTCCTTGACGATGTTCCACAGCTTCTGGTTGGCGTCACCGAACAGCACGACGGCGCGCTGCGGCTGGGAGTTGAACGCGCTCGGCACCTGCACGGTGACATCCTCGACGGTCTTGACGATCTCCTGATCGCCGACCGGGGATTCGGAGGTCAGCACGTACTGCGAGCGACGGGCCTTGAGTTCCTCGATGAAGTTCGACATGATGGCATCCTTTCGCGATGGCATTGCGTTTTGTTGTTTCACTGTCTTCTAATAGCTCGATTCGATACCTCGATTCGAGGCATTCCATGATTAACGATACGTGCGCCATGCGACCCACATGCCGATGTTCTCTGTCAGAGAATATTAGCTAGGTAACATTCGGCACGGCGGCGATTGGGCCAAGGCCGCTTCGGGCTCGCAGCAACGGGCTACACTCGCCTCGGCCGCTCACTCATCCGTCGCGCCCGAGGTCTCCGAGGCCTCCGACGTCTCAAGCGCGGACTCGATATACCACACCGCGGTCTCGCCATAATCGCGATGCTCGGCGAGGACCCATCCCTCGGGCGGCACGGGCTCGTCGGAACGCGCGGATCGCTCCAACACGATCGTCGTATTCCCGCCGGCGATTCCATGGGCGACCATGTCCGAGAGCAACTGGTTGCAGTCCTCGGTGGCGAACGCGTACGGCGGGTCGATGAAGATCACATCGAACGCCGCCGACTTCGCGGAGCCGCCAGCAGCATCGGCGTTCGAGGCCGAGCGTGCGGCACTCGAAGCGACGTACTTCTCGGCTCTGGCCCTGATGACCCGGGCCGTCATGCCGCGCTCCCACGAACGGTTCCGCTGCAGCGCGGTCAACGTCTTGGCGATCAGCGCCGCCGCCGGAGCGGAGGACTCTACCGCCACCAGCTCCCTCGCGCCGCGGCTCAACGCCTCGACGCCCAGCGCCCCGGTCCCGGCGAACAGATCCAATACGCGGGCGTCGTCCAGCACCTGCCATGAATCCAGATGCGAGAATATCGCCTCTTTGGTCCGGTCGGTGGTCGGCCGGGTTCCGGTTTTCGGCGTGGTCAACGCGACGCCCTTGAATCGTCCTGAAATCACATGCATGACACCATTATGGCCGCACCGGCGAAACGACCGCAACCGCACCACCGGTCCTGGGTCGTACGTGCCATATATCAGACGGCTCCGATACGCGACTCAGCTTGCTCACATGCCTCATATGCTATGATGCTTTGCGGGTACCCTTGCTCGGATACTCACTGCGACCCGCGTAATTTGACCGTTTGCGGGTCGCTTTTTCATCTGGACATATCTTCGACCACCCCCAGTCGCTACGCTCGACAGCCCCCCCGCCAGCGGGGGCTGTCGAGCGTAGCGAGACTGGAGGCGGCCCCAGCCAGCCCACTCGCCAGCCTATGCGGCTTTTGCCGTGGCAGCGTGGGCGGAGATGCCGCACGCGCCAACGGGCACCGGAGCGTCGTCGGCATCGTCGTCGGCCTGCACACGCAGCATCGACTGATGCAACGTCAATGACAATCCAGGCGTCACCGCGAATCCCGGCTGCACCGGCTTATGGGCCGCACCGACTCCAGCCGCGACGGGCGAGGGGACGACGGACGCCGCAACACCCACCGCGCCGAGGGGAGCCGCAACAGGAACGACAGGAGCCGCAACCGCCCCGCCAGCCGGCGACACGACCACGCCCGCGCGATGGCGATGCCGCCCGGCACGAGCCGAATCCAGCACGCCCTCGTCGAACTCCCCGGTCTGCCGCGATACGATCGCCGCGCATGTGACCGCAGCGGACACGTTCGCCATCGTGCTCGGCATGCCGACGATGTTGCTGACCGGCACCAGCGGCACCAGAAGCTGCACCGGAAGACCAACCGCGGTGAACACGGTCGTCGCGGTCACGATCGCAGTGCCCGGCACGCCCGCGGTACCGATCGACGACAGCAGTCCGATCACCGCGAGCGCCACATAGCTCACCGGCGAATACCCCAGTCCGAGCGCGTTGATGGTGAACACGGCCGACAGCATCGGCCACACACCAGCGCATCCCGGCATGCCGATGGTCGTCCCGATCGGGGTGGTGAAGTTCGCCACGTCCGCGCCGACACCGACCGTGCCGAGCTGCCGTATGCTCAGCGGCAGCGTCGCCACGCTGGACTGCGTGGCGAACGCCGTGGCCTGCGCCGGCAGCACGGCCTTGAAGAACGTCAAGGGCGGCACGTGCGCCACGAATTTCAGCAGCAGCCCGTTGACGACGAACGCCTGGATGATGTTGAGCACGAAGCCCAGCACGAGAATGCTCAGCAGCGCGAGCAGCGCGTCCGCCTTGGATGTGGTCGCGGCCGTCGAGGTCGCTCCCAGCACCACCACCGCGTACGGGGTGAGCTCGACCACGTAGCCGACGGCCTTGTAGATCACGTCCTTGGTCTGCTCGAAGAACCGCTTGACGATGCTCACGTCCTTCTGCCGACCGACCGACACGACGGCGATGGCCAGCACGGTGGCCGTGATGATGATGGGCACCACACGGTTGCCGGACAGGTCTCCGACGATGTTCTTCGGGAAGAAGTTGAGTATGACCTGGTCGAGCGGCGCTGTCTGCGAGGTGAGGAAACCGGCGGTCGACTCGTCGTCGACGAGTTTGACGCCCGAGCCGATGTGCAGCGGGATGGCCACACCCAGCGTCATCACGATGGCGATCAGATTGGTGAGCAGCAGCCAGCCAACCGACCGCAATCCGATGCTGCGCAGCTTTTTCAGACTGCCGACGTAGGTGATGCTGGAGATGATCGACACGAAGATCAGCGGCGCGACCAGCGCGGTGATCAGGTTGATGTAGATGTTGCCCAGCAGGTTGAGCGAGTCGACCTGCCCGTCGAACACGAGGCTCAGGGCGATGCCCAGCCCAAGCGCGAGCACCGTCAGCAGGCTGAAGTTGAGTTTGAAGACCGCGCGCAGCACGGCGATCAGGGCGAACAGCACCACGGCCGACGCCCAGACCGCCACTGCGGTGGGATCGATGTTGGATAGCGCTCCCATCAGTCAGCTCACCTCGCCGAGGTCGGGCGGGTCGAGTCGGAGAGAGCCTGTGCCGCCGCGGCGTCGCCACGGTTGCGGCTCAGCGCCAGCGCCCCGGCGGCGGTCAGCGCGAGGCTGAGCGCGACGGATGCGATGACCGTGGCTTCGGCACCGGTGCGGGAGAGCGGCTCGTTGCCGGCGACGACGATTTTGCGGGACGGCTTGTTGCCGGCCGTGCTATCGTTGCCGCCAGCGTTGTCGGTGTTGCCTGCGACCGGATTGTTACCCGTGTCGCCGCTACCGCTGCCGTTACCGTTACCGCTGCCGCCGTTGTTGCCTCCGGCGAGCGCCGTGACCGCATTGGCGATGTTCTTCGTGGCGGTGTCGGTCGCGCTGATGGTCGCCTTCTTGTCGGACACGGTCTTTTCGGCCGCGGCGAGCGTCTTCTTGAATGCGGCGACCCGGTCGGCGGAGTAACCGTCCAGGCTCACCGTCTTGGCTTGTGCGATTTCGCCGCGCAGGTTGAGCAGGGAGTAGAAGTGGTCGGCCTGGGCGATGTATGCGTCACGGTCGTTGTTGACCTTGCGCCCGTAGTTCTTCGCCGCGCTCAGGTCGTCGCCGGTGATGGAGAATCCGCCTTGGATGATCGCCTTGTCGTCGTACGTGGTGCCGTACCAGTTGAGCATGTATTCCCTCGCCGTGGGCTGCGGCTTGGCGTCGACGTTCGCGGTCTTGCCATGGTAGTCCACGACCTCATCGGTCACGGGGCCGGCCGGCTGGTCGGTTCCGGGCAGCTGTGCGGCGGTGTTCTTGTTGTAGTGCAGCAGCAGCGGCACCTGCAGGCGGGGCGCGCCGACGCCCTTGGAATCGACGACGCCGTGGCTGCCGTCCTCGGTCACGAGGTTCGGCAGGTACGTGTTCACGAGATGCGTGTACAGGTCCGACAGCGGGTGGCTGCCGTTGTTGTAGTTGTCGCGGATGTGGAACGGCGAGCCTTTGCCGGACGTGCTGTCGAGGATCGTGTCGAACGTGTACACGTGCTTGATGCCGTATTTGCGGGCTTCCTGGTTCACGTAGCGGATCGTGGCGTATGTGTTGCCGCACCAGGTCGCGCCGAAGAAGATGTAATGGTTGCCTGGCGACTGCAGCAGCTTCTCCAGTTCGCCGTACGTCACCGATATGAGCGAGAAGTCCTTGTCCTCGCCCTGCTTGAACACGCTGGCAGCGCCGGCCGAGACGTTGTTCAGGTAGTAGTTGGTGTAGAACTGGCCGTTGGTGCGGGTCGCGGCGTTCTTCGCAGTGCCCAGCACGCGGGTCAGCTCGGCGCTGTCGGCAACGTTCGCGGTGGATGCGAGCACCTTGTCGCCGGTGTTGTCCTTGTTGTAGGTGAACAGGGTCGGCAGGTCGACGACGTTTGCCGTGTTCTTGCCTTGCAGGTCGGTCAGGCTGAATTCGTCGATGGTCTGCTGGAACCGCTTGGCGAATGCGTCGACCGCGTTGTTCTTGTCGTTGATGTTGACGAGCGTGTCGGCTCCGGCGTTGTCGAGGTGCGGGTCGAAATTGTAGATCTTCTCGATGCCCTGCGCCTTGGCGGCGGTGTTGATGGCGGGCAGTGCGGCCGTCGTCGCGGAGTCCCACGTGCCGCCGATGAGTATCACGAAGTTGCCTTTGCCGTAGCGCAGGATGTCTTCGAGACGTTCCAGCGTGATGTTTTCGAACACGTGATCCGAAGGCAGGTCGGGGATGCCCGCGTAGTAGTCGAATGGCGTGTCTTCCTGGGATTGTGCGGCTGTTGCCGCCGTGGGCGTGGTTTCGGCGGCGGACGCGGCGTTCCCGCCCGTCAGCGCGAATCCGGTGAGACCGAGCGCCGCCGCGGTGAGCAGCGCCGCGGCTTTAGCGGCGATGGAGCCTCTCGTGAGGCTGTGGTTGGTGTTGGACATTGTTGTGGTTCCCTTCTGTATTTCTTCCGTATCGAATTGCGTTGGTACTGCTGCGCCGATGGCTCAGCGGGACGATGGTCCGTCGACGAGGTTGAAGTCATACCGTGCGGTAGGAGCGCCGCCGCTGTCGGCCACGTTGAGACTCGCCGATGGCCCGGCGGCGGATGGTCCGTTCGCCGGCGATGCGATGGGCTGCAGCACTTCGGTCGGCGCACTCGCGTCGGCACGGGCTTCGGTTGCGGCAATGGCGTTCGCCGTCGTCGCGGGAGCCGGCGTCGCGCCGTCTGCGATGTCGAATCCGTCGTCGGACCGGCCGCCGTTCGCTCCGGCGAGCGCGGGAGCGCGGCGCTTGTTGCGCACAATCAGCGCGGCGCCCAGCGTGCCGATGACGGCGAGCGCGATGACCACGCCGGCGACGATGCGCACCACCGGGCTGGTGGTTTCGGCCCGATCGGTGACCGGAGAGGCCTGCGTGGTGGTTTCCGCCGTATCAGTGCCGCTGTCGGTGATGCCGGATTCGGTCGTGGTGGTCTCGCCGCCAGCGGTGTCGGCGGTGTTGTCATCGCTGTTCTTCCGGGAGGCCGCGTCCTTCGAGGTCTGAGTGGCGGTGGCATCGGCGTTCGCGTTCGCGGCCGTGTCGCCTGTGATCCCGGCTGTGCTGCCCGTCGTGCTCTGGCCGGACTGTGTGCCGGTCGACTGCGCGGGCTGCGACTGTTGCGCGGTGGTGTTGCCCGTGGAGGGCTTCGTCGTCTGGGTGGCCGGCGAGCCCGAGGACTGCTTCGCCGGGGCCGGGGCCGATTGCTTCGGGTTGCTCGGCTTCGTGGCGGGGGCGGGCGTCGCCGGCTCCTCCTTCTGGGCGTGCTCCTTCTTGTAGTTCGCGCAGTAGCTGTCGAACGCGGCCTTCTGCGCTGAGACGTCGATGCCGCCTCCGGGGTTGGAATCGTAGGCCGAACCGCCACTGGAACAGCAGGCGACCGGATTGTAGTTGGTCGAGCACAGGTCGCACACGTCGCCGGCCGCGTAGGCCGTGCCGAGCGCGAATTGCAGGCCGCCGACCGCCATAGCGCCTATCACGGTCGAGCCGGCGAGCACGCGGATAAGCCGGCGCTTCACGGGCCGCCCGTTGCGTGGCGCTTCATGACGAGCTGATGATGTGGACATGGATATTCCCTTCTTCTTGTCTTCCGCGCCGTTTTTGGATACGGCGCGGCGGTACAGTCTGGTGGCGGCGAATCGCGATATACGAAAACCTGCGATGCGGCAGAATCCGCATCGCCGCGAATGATCCGGCAACCGTCGGCGTAATCTGCCGGGAGTGTGAGGAATCATGCCGGACGGCGAATCACAATCATCGCGATCGCGCCGGCAAACATCCGAAACGGACTATCGAGCGGTCTCTCACCGCTCGCGCATGATCGGCAGTCCGCCCGACAGTGAGCTGACAGCCGATGCCTTCACGCCTTCATTGACACACATAACGTACTCCTTGCTCGGATAAGACACCTGACCGGGGTGCCGCCCCATCATCCGGGGCCGGGCCTGTTCGCGGGTTCCCGTGAACGTTGACATCATCGTAGGCTCCGCGTCGCCGCGTCGGCAAACCCGCGGTTATACATAGTTGTTATGGCCTCGTATCAACCCTATATTTGTTCACGATGACAGCGGCGACAACCGTTATGGCGAATATCACGACATTGCCGATGATCAGCAGACGGTTCATCGTGTACAGCAGCCATGCGATCAGCAGCAGGTCGACGAGCAGCGCGACGATGCACAACGCCGCGAGCCCGGATTGCGGCACGCGGCCGAGCAACGGCAGCGAGCGGAATGCGCAGAGCGATGAGCCGTCGCGCAGTATCAGGCGCAATGCGGCGACGGCGACCATCGCCTGCACCACGATCATCAGAATCGTGACGCTCGACGACACGGTTTTCGCGGAATTCCCGGCGATCAGCGGGCACTCCGCGGAGATCATGCCCACCGAAAGCAGGCGCACGGGAGCGCCGGTCCGAGCGGAACGCTCTCCCAGTTCGCGCGGCAACCATCCGTCCGCGCAGGCCGAGGCGACCGGATACGCCACGCAGCCGACCGCGGCATTGAGCGTGGTGAGCAGGGCGAACGCGGAGCCGCCCACCACGAACGCGACCGTCACCGGAGCCGGGACGAATGCAGACAGGCTGACGGCGAGATCCTGGTTCGCGACCTGGGCTATCGGCAAGGCGCCGGCATCGGCCACGCAGATCAGCGCATACGTCACGGCGACCAGCAACAGCGAGACGCGCATCGCGCGGGGCACCGTCACCCGCGGACGGTCCGCGACCGCGGCATAGTTCGCCACGCCGGCCACCCCGTTCATCATGAACGTCATGTACACGCATGCGAACAGGAACGCCAGAGGCGAGCCGAGAAACGTGTAATGCGCGAGATTCGCGAGCCGCACGTGCGGCATTGTCACCGCAACGTACGTGCCCAACGCCGCCGCGAGCAGCACGGCCATCACCAGTTGGGCGATGGCGGCGATGCGGGCACCCAGCATGTGCACGCCGAGGAACAGCGCGACGACCAACGCCGCGGTCAGGCGTGTCGGCAGCATGGGCAGGCCGAGCAGCTGCGCCGCGGACAGCGCGTACGCGGAGATGTCGAACACGAGAAAACACAGGATATAGGCGACGATGCCGCCGAAGACGGGCGGCAGCAGCGTGCCGACCTGCTGGTACTGGCCGCCCGGGTAATCGCCGGACGAGCTGGCTAGCAGCTGCGGCACCAGCGCGAACGCGCCTCCCAGGCCACCGACCAGCGCGGCGAGCCACAATCCGGTGCCCGTGATGCCGACGCCGATGCCGGCCATCGACATGACCCCCAGACCGACGACATTGCCCGCGCCAAAAGCGGCCAGATGAACCGTGTGCAGTGAACGTGATGATGCCATGATGCCCCTCCCCGGCCGAAACCTTCATGACAACTGAACCACATCATGCCGGCGATGAGAACGCCGTTCCCATATGAAAAATCTATACTGTGTTCAAGCGCCACATTGTTCGATCGCGGATGGCGGGGCCGGGGCTCGTGTCCGACGACCCTATCTGCGGCGCATATCGCCCGTCGCGCGTCAGCTGCTGGTCAGGAACGTCTCGTTGCCGCGGGTGAAATCAAGCACCGCGCCGGCAAGCTCGACCTCGCCCGACAGATCGGGGTCATCGGCGAGCAACCGCCCAGCACGTTCGCGCGCGTCGGCGATGATCTTGACGTCCTTGACCACGCGCAGCAGTTTCAGACCGGACTTGCCGCCCGACTGCGCATCGCCGAGCACGTCTCCGGCGCCGCGGAACTCCAGATCGGCCTGCGCGATCTGGGCGCCGTCGAGCGTGCCCTGGATGACCTGCAGCCGCTGCTGCGCGGGACCGCCGTCCTCAGCCCGCGAAATCAGGAACGCCCATGAATCCGTGCCGCCGCGCCCCACGCGCCCGCGCAGCTGGTGCAGCTGCGAAAGCCCGTACCGGTCAGCGTCGAAGATCACGATGCAGCTGGCCTGCGGCACGTCCACGCCCACTTCGATGACCGTTGTCGCCACCAGAACCGGCGTGGCCCCATCCGCGAAATCGGCCATGACCTGCTGCTTGGTCGCGTCATCGTCGCGGCCGGTCAGCGTCGCGAAACGGATGCCACGGAACTGCGGCAGCGATGACAGCCTGCGCTCGATCTCGGCCACGGAATGCAGCGGCGGCCGTGACGGAGCACCGTCACCATCCTCCTGCGATGGCGCGCTGGCGGTTGTGTTGGCGGCCGCGGTGGCGGATTCGCGCCTGTAGGCGTCGGAATCGTCGTACACGCCGATCTGCAATGCCCCACTTGTATCGTCATCGCCGTCCGATTCATCGTCGGCATCGATACGCGGGCAGACGACATACGCCCGCTCCCCCGCGTCGATGCGGCCGCGGATGTGGGCGAACATGGAGCCCATCATGCGGCCGTCGTCTTCAGGCACGATGAACGTGCGGATGGGCTTGCGCCCGCCCGGCAGCTCGGTGAGCCACGAGATGTCCAGATCGCCGAACCAGGTCATCGCCGCCGTACGCGGGATCGGCGTCGCGGTCATGACCAGCAGGTGCGGCACGACATCGTTTTTGGTGCGCAGGGATTCGCGCTGCTCCACGCCGAACCGGTGTTGCTCGTCGATGACGACGAGCGCGAGGTTCGGGGCCTGGAACGTCTTGGAGAACGCGGCGTGCGTGGCGACGATGATGCACGGGTCGCCGCTGGCCGCGAGCGCGAGAGCACGGCGGCGGGCGGCCAGTTTCATGCCGCCGGTCAGCAGGATGACCGGCACGTGCCGCGTGTTCGCGTCCGACTGCGCGTGCGCCGCGCCGTCTTGTTTCCCACTGCGTGCCCCACTGTGTTTCACGGGATGTTTCACGGCCGCGCGCCCCTTGGCATCTCCGTCATCGGCAGCGGATTCGGCGGCCTTGATCAGGTCGGCCGGGTCATTGGGAGACAGGGCATCGCGGGACGGGTCATCGCCCGTCTCGACGCTGTCAATCGCGCAGAGCATGGCGCTGATGGTCGCATGATGCTGCTCGGCGAGCACCTGAGTGGGCGCGACAAGCACCGCCTGATGGCCGGAACCCGCCGCCTGCAGCATGGCCGCGACCGCGACCACGGTCTTGCCGGAACCAACCTCGCCCTGCAGCAGGCGCTGCATCGGATATTCGCGGGCCATGTCCACGCCGATATCATCGATGATCTCCCGCTGGCCGCCGGTCAGCGGGAACGGCAGTGATTCGATGAACCGGTCACGCAGCGCCACGCCCGCACAAGGCAGGGCCGCATCCTTGCGGACATTGCTACGCGACTGGAGCAGCGCCGTCTGCGAGACGAACGCCTCCTCGTAGCGCATCGTGCCGATGGCCCGTTTGAAATCCGCGGTGTTGAGCGGGTCGTGGATGGCCAGGAACGCTTCCGCGCGATGCAGCAGATGATTCGATTCGCGCACCGATTCGGGCAGGACGTCCGGGATCGCGCGGGCCAGGCCGACGGCCACGGCGTTTCCTGACCGAGACTCGGCATCCGCTGGAGCGGTTCCGGCGCCGCTGATGCCGCCGTCTTCCATCGGTTTCATTGTTTGCGGGGCTTCCGTTGCCGCATCGCCCGGGAGATCCTGCCCGGTTCCGGCCAGCAACTCGATGCATTGCACTATCGACTCATGAATGTGTTCGCTGGAGATACGAGACGACGCGTGATACACCGGTCGGGGTCTGCTGATGCGACGCAGGCCCGCTTCGACGGTGTCGGCGTCGTATTTCAGAGCGCTCATCTGCACGACACCGGAGTATTCGCCATCAGCCGGACCGGAGCCGGGAGCGACCGTCATTATTTCGGGATGGGTGAACTGCAGTTGGCCGTTGAACTCGCTCGGCTCGCCGGCGATCACCACAATCGCGCCGGAACGCAGCCGCATGCTCAGCCAATCGACATACTGCTTCTTGTACGAGAAGAACACCAAACGGGCGGCGGCCCCCGCGATATGCCGGGAAACCGCGAAATCCCCGTCATCCACCACGGCCTCGAGCCGGTAGCCCCGCCGAACGTTCATCGGCACGACCCGCATGCCGCGCACCGACGCGGAGAACGCCATTCTCTCGCCGATACGGGCCTCGCGCAGTGCCCGCAGGGGCACCGGATCGGCGACGCGGAACGGATAGTAGGTCAACGCATCGCCCACCGTCACGACGCCAAGGCTTTTGAGCGCGCCGACACGCCGCTTGTTCGTCATGATCGACGACATGGTGGTGTTCAACGTGATGCTCATACGTCCCTATTGTGGTGTGCCGGCGGGACGGCATCGCATTGTCCCCTCCGCCAGCGGATATAAAGAGGCCCCGGAGTCTTGCGACTTCCGGGGCCTCAGTGAAACGTTATCGCGCGATGTCACGCAACCACACGCTGAACCTTGCCGGCCTTGAGGCACTTGACGCACACGCGGACGCGAACGTTCTGGCCGTCAACGGTGGTACGAACCGGCTGCAGGTTCGGGCGGAAGGTGCGCTTGTTGCGGATATGCGAGTGAGAAACGGTGTATCCGACCTGCGGACCCTTGCCGCACACTGCACAACGAGCTGCCATGATGGACTCCCTTAATAACCTTGATGTTCAAGTCTTCCGTGTTCCAGCACGGATGCTTGAACACACAACTTCACAATAATAGCGCCAAATACAAACAAATGCAAATCAAGCGTGTATCATTGCGGCTTTCACCTACACATCCACACAATATCACCCGTCTTGACTATTGCCGCATCCAGCAACTCTTCATAAAATCACGGTAAAACGGTTACTGTATGGCATACGATACATGCAACGCGGCAATCGTCAAGGAGGAATGATGCTCAATTCACTTAAAGGCCTGCTTTCACGCAAAAACGACGTGCCCTCCCCCACAGTGATCTCGTTGGGACAGGTGTGGGTCGACATCATGATGGACATCGACGCGATTCCCCAACCGGGCGGATTCGCCGTCGCGAACCATACCATGCCGTCGGTGGGCGGCAGCTTCCGCGTCATGCAGGCGGCCAGCCGGATTGGGGCGGCGACCAAGCACGCAGGCGTCATCGGCAACGGGCCGTGGGCGTCACTGATCCGCAAGGCTCTCAACGACAACGGCATCGAGCACATCGGCCAGGATCGCATCGACGCCGATTCCGGTTTCCGTCTGGTGCTCAACGACAGCGAGCGCAAGACGTTCGTCGCCACGTATGGCGCCGAATCGCAAGGCAACGAGAACACGTTCGACTGCGTGGAGCCCGGCGAGGGCGATGTGGTGCACATCAGCGCCAACACGCTGATGGATCACAGCGCGTCAGGCATCGACGCCTTCCTGCATCGCACCGCTTCGGACCCGACGACGCGCGACTACAGCATCGTGCTCAATCCGACCAACACGCTGCACATGGTCAGCGACCACCTGCTGGAGGATCTGGTGCTGGTGCGGCCCATCTGGTCCTGCAACCGTCAGGAGGCCCGCACGCTCGCCGACCGGCTTGGCGTGTTCGTGGACGATTCCCTGTCGATGACCGTCGGCGGCGGATTCGACGACTCGATGAAGGCGCTGTGCAACAGCCTCGGCGCCACGCTGCGCGCGCCGCTGGTGGTTCGTGCGGGGTCGCGCGGCGCGTGGGTGCGCACGCCGGGCGGCGAAGTCATCCATGTGGAGGGGTATCCGACGAAGGCGACGCACACCCGTTCGGCGGGCTCATGCCACACCGGTGCCATGTGCGCACTGATCGCCCGCGGCTGGTCGCTTGTCGATGCGGTGAAGATCGCCAACGCGGCCGCTTCGCTGGGCATTCAGCGTTCCATCAACGGCGTTCCGGACTGCCCCGGCTATGACGAGGTCATCGCCAAGCTCGAGGAAGACGAGACTCCGGCCGAGGCCGCGAAGTAGCCATTCCCCGCAGCGTCGCCCGGCCGATATGGATTGTTGCGCAACGCTGTCGTTCCGTTTGCGTCCTTAAGTGCGCGCCGAACGGACGACTCTGCGCACATAGGGACGCAAATCGGGTGTTTTGCGTCCCTATGTGCGCGCACTTGTCGTTTCGGCGCGCACTTAAGGACGCTATTGGACCAATCACCGTGCCGATGACCGCTCAGGCGCGGCCAGCCCACGGCGTCTGGCCGACAATCCCCATATCGCGGGCGAGCCTGCGATGCAGTTCCTTCGTCAACGGAATCAGATCGCTTTCCAGCGGATAATTCAGAAAAACGCTGCGGCAACGGCATGTAATTCACCCGCAACCATATGTAGATTCGTCCATCCATCACGATCAGATTCGGTCTGTACGGGCTCATCTTCAGCAGTTCGACCACGTCGGCGGGCACGCCGCCCTGCTCGCTGGTGCGCTGAAACATCTTGCGACCCTGATAGATGGTCGCCCACATGAGTGGGCCTCGTGGCACCGTGCACGGGCATACCAGGAACACGATATCGGTGGCATAGCTGGGGTTCGCGTCCGATATGAACTGCATCACGTCATAGTTGAACGTGATTCAGCCGTCCTTGCCCCATGTCGTATGCGGCATTTCGCTACCGACCGTCCTCAGCTTGGAAATCTTGGCGAACCACGCCGGAGGGAAGTGCACGTCCTCGTCCAGCGGCGTCCAACCGCGAGCGAACATATCCGCCCGCCGCGCCTCTTCGATGGGATCGGGCTTGCGCCACGCATAATAGGTGTACCAGATAACGAACGCCGACCCCGATGACGATCGCCACGATCGACGCGGCCCATTGCGCGCCCGACCCGTCCGACCCCCGCCGGCCCGCAACAATTCACCCGCAATTCATATGGAAACTTGGTATGCCGGAAACGGCACTTTACGATATATATGAACACGACGTCAGGAGTCCCCATGAACGACAGCATCGCAGCCAAACCCACCGATGGCCCGGCAGACAGTACAGCGGCCGGCACAGATCCGGCCCTCACCGCCACCGCGAAACTCACCCCGCGCGAGAAGAAATGGATCATCTACGACGTGGGCAACTCCGCGTTCGTGCTGCTGTCCACCGCGGTGATTCCGATCTACGCGAAATCGCTGATGCCCGCGGACGGCAACATCGTGTCGGCCTGGGGCTACGCGCAGACCATCGCATCGCTGGTCATCGCGCTGCTCATGCCGCTGCTCGGCTCGATTGCCGACGTGCAGGGCATGAAAATCAAGTTCTTCCTCGGCTTCTTCGGCACCGGCGTCGTCACGTGCTGCGCGATGGCGCTTCCACTGACGTGGCTGCCGTTCCTGGTCGTGTATATCCTCGCGACGATCGGACTCAACGGCTCGCTCACGTTCTACGATTCGATGCTGATCGACACCACGCCGAACGAACGCATGGACAAGGTCTCCTCGCACGGCTACGGCTGGGGCTACATCGGCTCGACCGTGCCGTTCATCGTGTGCATCGCGTTGATCTTCGGCGGCCCGGCGCTGCCATTCGGCTGGACGACGACCGGCTGCACCCGCGCATCGTTCATCATCACCGCCGTCTGGTGGGTCGCGTTCACGATCCCGCTGATCTCCAGCTACCGTCAGGAGCATTACCGCGCCACACGCGACAAGCTGGGAACGGCCGTGCGCGGCACCTTCCGCGAGCTTGGCGGCACCTTCCGCAAGATAGTGAGGAACAAGCCGCTGTGGATGTTCATGCTCGCGTTCTTCTTCTACATCGATGCGGTGAACACGGTGATCTCGATGAGCACCTCGTACGGCGCCGAGCTGGGCATCGACTCGACTCAGCTGGTGGTGGCGCTGCTGGTCACGCAGTTCGTGGCGTTCCCATGCGCGATCCTGTACGGGCGGATGGCCGGGCGGTTTGGCTGCAAGGCGATGATCGTGGCGGCGGTCGTGGCCTACATGTGCATCGTGTTCTTCGCCGCGTTCTTCCTCGTGTCGGCCGCGCAGTTCTGGATCCTGGCGATCCTCGTCGGCATGTTCCAGGGCGGCATCCAAGCGCTGAGTCGCTCGTATTACGGCAAGATCATCCCCAAGGACCACGCCAACGAGTACTACGGCTTCTACGACATTTTCGGCAAGACCGCGAGCATTCTGGGCACGTTCCTCGTGGCCACCACCACGTCGATCACCGGCAACGCCTCCCTCGGCGTGCTTTCCATCGCCATCCTGCTGGTGTTGGCGCTCATCTTCCTGCTCCTGCAGAAGGATCCAACACAAGCGTAATGTCACCCATCAATCAGTAACAGGAACGCCGAAGCAGCGATGAAACGGCAGATCCTACCGCCCGAGCCGCGACCTGAAACAATTTAGCCCTGCACAACGCACATATTTTGGCAGGGCGGTAGTTGTCGCAAATTCTGCGACAACTACCGTTCGTAAATCGAACGCTATAATCAGAAACTTTCAGATGCTGAGTTCCATGCAGTACCCCCTGTGACCGCAATGCGGGCAGGTAAGCTTGCGTGTCTTGGGCGTGTGTGCGGCGAATACGAACTCTCGCATACCCGGCTGGAAGGTCTCATGGCAAGCCGGACATAGGTACTGCACGCGGGAGCGATAGTACTTCATCGCCGCAACAGTGAGCGCAATCGCCAGCAGAACGGCGACCGGCAGCGGCCACCATACGTCTGTCATCACACCGATGACGAGGCATGCAATTTGCAACAAAGTCGCGGGCAATGTGATTGCCAGCATGACCAAATATGTGGTGTGCAGGGAATGAGTGGTTGTGGTGTTCATAACGGTTGCCATGTCGGTTAATGTTGACGATACGAAGTCAGACGCCGAGACCGTCAGTGCTTTGCGCAGCTGCAAGCAGTCATCAAGACGTTGCTTCTGCTCGGCGATACCCGACTGCAAGGATGCCGTCTGCTGATCCAGCAAATCAACCAGCACCCGTTCCGGCCGCTCGTCCGACAGAATCGAGCGAATCTGCTCCAGCTTGAAGCCGAGTCCTTTGAGAAAAAGGATGACCCGCATCCGCTCGACCTCTGCAGTCCCATACAGCCTTCGGCCGCCGTCGCTGATCTCATTGGGAATCAACAGACCTTTGGCGTCGTAGTACTGCACGGTTCGCACACTCACACCAGTGAGTTTGGCGATGTCCCCTGTGGTGTATCGGCTGTCCGTTTCATCGTCCATCGACATGGCCTAACCTCCTTTCACCAAGCAATATGCCGCATTACGCAACGTCACAAGCAACATATGACGCAACGTCGACCACAAAACCTTCACATATAAGCGGACTGTAGAAAGACATCCGACCATCGCAATTGCGCACTGGTTCACAGTGAACACCCCGAACCAGTTAGACGGCAGAACAGAATTACAGCCACACCTGTTCTTCAGGCTTTACCTCGCCGACCGCATTGGCCACACGTATGGCATCATTCCGACTCAATCTACCGGCGAATCCCTGTAGATCCGACCGGCGGAACCGCACCAGCTGCGCGCAGCGAGCGGTCGTCAGATGGGTAAGCCCGGCATGCTCATACTCGGGCAGTTGCACATCGCCCGCCCCATGCCAAGTTGGATTGCTGGTCAGTTTCACAGCCACTCCACCGTCGTCGTCGGCTTGTATGACGATGGCGGCCACGTAATGGTTGCGTGATTTCGTCGGATCATCCTCGAACCGCACCCGCATGCGATACACGTCGAAGACATGCAGTTGCTCCGGAACCGGCATCAATTCCGGAATATCATGATTATTCGCCATCGCGCCACGCCTTGGGCAGTACGGCAACACCATCGGCGCCCCGGCTTGGATTCAACACCATGGCGTTCGGCACTTCGACCACCGGATACCCCTGTTCGTCGACCCCACGGTACGTAACCCCATTGGCGGCAACATGTCCCGCGTGAGGCAGCACGGGTTCAGGCGCCTTCACCTCGAACGGAATACGACGCTGCGACACCAACTGCACGCTGGCCATATTCACGAACGTATTGAAATTCAATCCCATGGAATCAAGAATGGCGTTCACTTCGGCTTTGAGATCATCATCCATGCGAACAGTGGTAGTGCTCATAATGAATCCTTTCTAAAGCCAATTGTATTACTAATGACTTCTTTTCTCAATATAATCCGTAGGATGCTTAACGCTTTTGCATCATGACCTTGACATCGGGACAATCCCACGCGAAACCAATCTCTGCCTTTGCGCTCATCAGCTGGGGAGCTCACGGTCACACTCATGCGTCGCAGACCACGAGCCTCGCTCGGCGTGCTGTCTATCGCGGTGCTGCTGGTCGTGGCGCTCGTGTTCCTGCTTCTGCAGAAGGATCCGACGCGAGACTAGAGACGCCTGCTAAGAGCGGGCCGCATGCGACCCGATGAAGGCGCGTACGGTATCCATGTACTCGTCCATGCGCACCAACAGCGCGAGATGACCGCCGTCACCATGTCGGCGTGCGACGCAGCATCGATCAGCAAATCGGCCATATGCCGCTGATACGGCTTGCTCAGCAACTGCTTGAGGACATCGCACAGGCCCTGCATCAGCCGCCGTTCGCCAGACGACAGGTCTTGCGTCTTGCGCATCACGGCCCACGCCATCAGACGCCGGTGCAGCGGCATCGATATCAGGCGAAGCGTCCGCTTCCACTTGCGATGGCACGCGCCAGTTCGGCGTTCGTCGCGAACCGCTCCTGATAATCGAAGGTGATGACCGAGCGGTCCTCGACGAACCGTTCAAAATGCAGGCAGAACAGTCGGACAGCCCGATTCCGCCCGGCAGGAGCACAATCGTTGCGCGGGCGGAGGGATTGCGATGATACCGGTATGCGAAGGGTTCGCCATCCGGCAATCGCATGGTTTGCAACGGATACCGCTCACGAGACGCGGCGAGATCATCCATCGGCCGTCCTTTCCTTGCTATTTCGTCCGCCCGGGCTGCCCGGCGCCTTGTCCGTCGTCGTTGCGCCTGCGATAATCCTTGACCAGCTGGATGATGAGGCTCGCTATGCCGCACAGCACGCCGCCGATCGGCCACGGCAGCCAGAACAGGCCCACGGAGCTCCAGTCGTCATGCAGCATCCACGGCCCCAGAAACAGTAGGCACAGGGCGGTTATCGTGGCCAGCGACATGATGATGCCGCATACCGCACCGGTCAGATTGTCGTAGAAATCATGCCCGGCTGCACGCTCTTTCTTGCCATCGGTATCGGCCTTCTTGTTGTAGCCGTCGATGTCGAGCATGCCGTGCCGTATTCCGCAGTAAACGAAACTGAAGACGGCGACCGAGTACAGCATCAGCATGATCGCGTTCGGCCATCCATCGCTGATGCCCAACACGTCATCGGCGTACACAGTCACCGCTATGCCGATCAGGATTGCCGCTATACCGCCCACGATGCCGACCACCAGCAGACGCGTCTCGCGGCTGCGATCCTCATCGGTGTAGAAATCCTCGATATACGGATGGCGGCGTTTGAACTCGGCGTGCGACATGCCGCCCGGGACCAGCATCGCCAGCCCGGCGATCACACCTATGCAGATGCACAGGAACGTGAGGAAGTCATTGAGCCGCGTCACGCCGAGGATGGAGTTGCTTGAATCGAACAGATTGCAGATACCGACCGCCGCGATGATCGCCGCAACGCCGCCGGAGATGAGCAGCGCGAACCGGCGGCGATGCTCGTCGTAGCCGGTCAGGTCCTGCGGCAGGGTGGCCGTATTGGCGTGCACGGCGGGGCGGGGCGAACCGGTTCCGTACGGTGTCTCGCCGGTCGGCACGCCCGTGAGGCTTGGCTCGATGGCACCGGCCGCACCGAGATGCGCGGGCTCGTCGGCGTCGCCTATACTTCCCTTCGCGTTCCCCGCATGTGCAGGGCTCCCGGCATCTTCACCGGTCATGCCTTCGACAGTCGTGCCGCGGCCGGTTGCCGATGCGCCGTGCGAGTCCGGCCGGCTGGTGCTCACGCTCACGTCGCCGAGCACGAGGTCGTCGAGCGTGCAGCCGAACAGATCGCAGATCATGAGCAGCTTGTCCATTTCGGGGTAGGCCTTCTCGGATTCCCATTTCGAAATGGCCTGCCGCGAGACGCCGAGCAGCATGGCCAGTCGCTCCTGGGTCATGTTGCGTTGGGCGCGCAGGTATTGCAGGTTGGTGCGGAAGCTCATCGTCAAATCCCTTCTCAAGTGATTCCATCATGTCATGTTCGGCCGATGACCCCACTATGGCACGCCGTCCACGCCATCCGCCACCATCTTACGGTTGCAATCGCCGACCATGCCCCGCAACCGTGCGCAACCACAGGTTGCATCGGCGGAATCCCGCCGTTTTGATGTCCTATATCACAATCCTCACGAAGTCGATGTTCCTCGCCTCAACCGCCGCCATGCCGTATCGAGGTCGAGCGAGCGGCCCGGCAGCTTGGGCCAGGTGTCCAATCCGCCCCCATATCTGTGCGGGATTAAGTGCACGTGGAAATGCATCACCGACTGCGCCCCATGATGACCCTTCCCGGTGGCAAGATATGCAACGAATCGCCCTCAATGATACAGGCGCGAGTATGGTACCGGGCCAATCGGGCATCAAGCGAAAGCAAGTCTCGGGATTCCGGGAATCCGCATCATGCGCACTTGTGCGGGAATATGAGTCATCCTCGCACAAACATCATCGAGAACGATCACCGCACTATGCGTCGTACGAATCATCATCACGCACCGAATCATCGTCGCCGGGCATGACCGCGACGGTCCTGACCTCGGTTTTCAGCAGGTACTTCTCGGCGAAGTCCAATGTGGTGGACACCATCGCAACCCCCTTCTTGACGTGCGAACCATTGATATGGCACCGGCGAAGCCCCTTGCCGCCGGCACCCACCATCGAAGCACGTCGCAGGGCGCGACACAAGACCGCGGACATATGAAAAATCTATGGCTCGCTCAACCGACGCTCTCAAAACTCGCAGATACAGGCCGTCATCGGGCAGCTGGGCCAGATACGGGCGCAGACCGGTACCGCGATACCAGTCGAGGATCGCCTCATACCCAGGCAGCGCATGGTAGTAGTTCGTCTCCCACACGTCGATGTGCGCGGAGAGCGGGGCGAGCAGATCATAGTATGCGCTTACGTCGAAATTGTCGCCGCCGAGATTGCAGTAGCGGCGTATCTCGCTGATCCACTGCCGCCATTTCGGCTCGCACGCGGTCTCGCGCATGATGATGTGCGGCGGCAGGTTGATGTTCTCGGTGAATTGCGCCGCCGCGATGCCGCCGGCGTTAAGCCGTCACAGCATGGAGGGCAGCACCCGTTCATGATTCGGCACCCATTGCAGGCAGGCGTTGGAGAAGACTACATCGAAATCGGTGTCGAGCTCGTCGAGCGACCCGGCGTCCAGCACATCGAAATCGCAGTCGGGGTGGAGCTTGCGCGCCGAGGCGATCATGTCCGGGGAGCTGTCGATGCCGAGGATCCTCACCTGCGATTATAGGCTCGAAAAAAGAGACGCCCCTCCCGGAAGGAGGGGCGTTCTGTTCTGTGGAGCTAAGGGGATTCGCAACTATTTGTTGATATTTTGCCATTTTCTCGGCGTGTCGCTCAATATATGGAGTGTTTAGTGGAGCTTTTTTGCCTGTGCAACGTTCGCCCTAGCAGAGCCTTTGTCTATCTGTTGAGCCTTTGGTGATAAGTCCGTTTATGAGACTCGTCGTTTTGGCAAAATAGTATTCCCTTGTTATACTGATAACCATTGCATAGGCAAAGGTTTTAATCATATGAAAATGAATAATCAGAAGAAGCTGTTAACCGCTGGAGATGCGTCATCGGCGCTTGGCGTATCGGTGGATACCATTCGCCGGTGGGATAAGCTCGGTCTGCTCAGAAGCGTGCGCGACTCGTGTAACGTCCGGCTCTTCGATCCCTCGGAGATCGAGCACGCGAAACGGCAGCATGAATCACCCAAGGAGCTTGGCGCTCCCTCTTTCCATGTGCTTAAATCAGATCCGACCGAGATGACCACGGTCGAGCTGTTCGCCGGAGCCGGAGGCACCGCGCTTGGACTTGAGAACGCCGGTTTCGAGAACCTCATGCTATCCGAGATCGATCATGCGGCATGTGGGACGCTCCGCCATAACCGACCGCAGTGGAACGTCGTCGAGGGAGATGTCGCGCAGATCGATTTTTCCGGATTCAAAGGGAAAGTCAATCTCCTTCAGGGCGGCGTCCCCTGCCAAGCGTTCAGCTATGCCGGAAAATCGAAAGGCTTCGGGGATACGCGCGGAACGTTGTTCTTCCAGTTCGCGCGTGCCATCGGGGAATGCAAGCCTGATGTCATCATGATGGAGAACGTCCGTGGTCTTTTGACGCACGACGGGGGTAAGACCATCCGCACAATGCTCTCCTGCCTGATGGAAAAGGGATACCGAGTCGCGATCAAGATACTCCGCGCCCAATTCCTTGATGTCGCGCAGAAGCGCGAACGCCTTGTCATTCTGGGGGTGCGCGACGATCTCGACATGCCGATACTGTTCCCCAAGCAGAGCGGCGAGCTAATGACTCTCTGGGACGCCATCGGGGACTGTCCGAAGTCTGACGGTGCAGCATATCCCCAGCGTAAACGCGAGATACTGGAACTGGTTCCGCCGGGAGGATATTGGCGTGACCTGCCGGACAATCTGCAACGCGAATACCTGAAGGGGTCATACCACCTGCCGGGAGGCAAAACGGGCATGGCCCGACGCCTCGCGTGGAACGAGCCGTCCCTGACCCTGACCTGCGCTCCTGCGCAAAAGCAGACGGAACGTTGCCATCCGGCGGAAACGCGTCCTCTCACCGTCCGTGAATACGCGCGCATCCAGAGCTTTCCCGACGAATGGGAGTTCTCTGGCTCGATGGCGGCACGATACAAGCAGATAGGCAACGCGGTTCCCGTCAACATGTCCTACCACATCGGCAAGGGTATTCTCGCCATGCTGAAAGGTGAAAGACCCGACGATTTCGTTGAGGTTCCTGCCCTGACGGAAGAACAGGTCGAAGACGCCGCTTATCTGAAGATGATCGCGTTGGAATACACCTGAACCTAGGCTGGGAAAACCGAGCTGTACAGCAGTTCCATGGTTTTGCGGTCAATCGTCGAAACCATGGAATCGCTGCTTCTGATATCCGCGAATATTGCGGGCAGTGCCTCGTAAAGCTCATGCAGGGCGTTCTTGTATTCGAAAACGATCTCGTACGCGGTGGCGCCATCGCATCGTCTGACCGTGTTCTTGGCCTTTCTGCCGGATGGTTCCCACTTTTCGTCATATCGGTGCGTGTCTGCGGGGACTATCTGGAATAGATAGCCTTGTGAATTCGTCAAACGCGCGGCCGCGTCTATCTTGTCCCACACGTCTTTTTCGTCCGACGCCTTTATCGTGTTGAACCTGTTCTTCACTTCCGCGACGACCGGTTTCCCTATGACCGGATGCACATACCCGTCCACGGTTTTGATGTCCAGCACGCCGCCGGCCGTTCCCAAAGTCGTCCAATGCGGAGCCAGTCCAAGAATCCCCTGATGCATGTCCCCAAGAGCGTTGCTCAGAGACTTGTTTATCTTCCTTGTTTTTTCAAAGCCCAGACTGTCGTTCAGGGATTCACCGGTAATGAGCGCCTGCGTCAGAATGAGGAAAGGATCTGGAGGCAACTGTTTCTTGTTCCTTTCGGGGGCGAAGAACTTATCGAAGTTCCTTTTAACCTCGTAATACAAGGCGTCGTTGTCTATCCACGTCAATCCGTAGTCGTGTTTGTTCATTTTTACCCAATCTCAATCAGATTTAACCGGTTTTTTAATTCTATCGGTCAATTCCCCCTCCTGCACCAATGGTGCTGACTTTTATCGAGTTTGATGGAGGTTCTTTTATCCGCATAGCATCTAGTGTCGTGGGGGAAACGCCCTGCGCAGATAGGAGCATTACGATGCGTGTCCCAGTTGACCAGACGGCATTCGCCGACGGAATCCGGTTCCAGTTCGCAGAGCCGGTCGCAGTCTATGAGAACAACCGCCGTGTCGATGGCAAACAGGCCGTGGATGCCGACGGCGTGCCATTGTGGTCAGTGCAGATTCTGATTCTTCGCGCAGGGCGTCGTTCCGAGCTCGAGACGGTGAAAGTGCCATCGATTGTCGCCATCAATATCCCGCCGACCACGCCAATCGTGTTCGACGGCCTGACGGCTACGACATGGGAAAATAATGGCCGCTCCGGTATCTCCCTGTCCGCCCGTGGCATCGCTGAGGCCTGAGCATCCTCCCTTATTCTCATCTCCGCATAGAAGAAGGTGGCTCCCGAAATGGAAGCCACCTTTCTCTACAAAGGATGCAATTATGAACGGTTCAATAAAATTTGCCACGCATCCAGCGACGTCAGATCTGGTACTTCTTGCTATTTTCGGCGCGATCGGTTCAGTATTTCTTGGTGTCATCGGTACCAGTTTCTGGATCATCGCGATCTACATCGTATAGGCAACCGGGCTTGCATGGATATGGCTCTTCCTGACCTCCATGATCGCCGTCGGACTCGTCGCGCTAGGGCTTCTGGCACATGACCCCAAGGTGCGGAAGACCGCGCGGTGGCTTGCCCCCGTGCTTGGCGACTACGATCGCGGCATCCGTCGCGCTGCCCGCAGACGCGGCAACCGTTGGCTTCGCGACTGCAACCTCATACCCACCCGTCCAAACGAAGTTTTGATTCCAGGCGTATCCGCTCCCCCGAAACATGTGAACTACTCTTGTTGGCTACGCTATCCAGCCGGACATCGTGAAGGGCATCTTGAACTGCGTGACCTACCTCTGAAAGGCATTACGACGGAGAATCTGCGTCGTTTGTACGCCGATTCCCTAGGACTGCTTCATGCCGCTGATTTCGAGGTGACGCGACCGAATCCACAGAAATATCCGAATCGTTGGCTGGTGAGATTGTTCGCATCCGACCGTCTGTCTACGCTGGCGTCACCTAGCGTGCTCGATCGTCTGCCGAACGTATCCATCGAAACCGGTCACGTAGCCGTGACCGTCGGCAGGACTCTGAATGGTGTGCGCCATGTGGATTTATCTGGCATTTCGGGCATGACCATCGCAGGGCAGCCGGGTGCTGGCAAGACCGCAGGTGTCAATGTTCTGGTGGCTGGGCTGGCGTCACGCCCAGATCTAGTAAGTTTGTACATTGCCGACGGCAAGGGCGGCAGTGATTGGGCATGGTGCTCACCATACGTGACTCGATATACGAACAACGACAATTTCGATGATATTCTTGCGATGCTCCACGAGGTGCGTGATCTGATGCGTACGCGTCTGCGTTCAAACGTTGCGGAACATGGTGACTCGAATTTCTGGCATTGGGAACCGACTTTCAATGACTGCGCGGTGGTGGTGATTCTGGACGAAATACAAAACTGGATCACCCCAGCCGTGAAGACCAAGGAGACTAAGGAGAAGTCGGAGGAATTCATCGCTCCGGTCATTGATATCGTGAAGAAGGGTAGATCGGCTGGCATCACGCTGATCGCGATGACTCAGAAACCGACCACGGACGCATTGCCGTCTGTGCTGTGCGACAACGCCGCCTTGAAGGTCGCTTTCCGTTGCTCCACGCCGGAGATGGCGAAGTCTGCACTCGGTAGCCTGCCGGATGGTTCGTCCAGCCCCACCGCCATTGATTTCGTCCAGAAAGGCATGAGTGTGATGACCATGGACTCCGGCATGGCCGAGTACGTGCAATGGGATTATCTGCCCGAGTCGGATATCCCTGCACTGCTTGATGCAGTTCGCTGAACTCACGCCGCCGAGGCGGCGTGCCGGACGTGCCGCCGGCCGTGCAAACGGTCGAACGGAACGTCCGGCCATTCATATAGGCATTGGTGTTTCCTCTGCGCGTAGCACGACTGCATGTATAGCCGCCGTAGGCGGCGTCCGCTATTGGTCGTTTTTCCGTTCTATTGTCCGCGTTTCTGAGGAGAACGGTGCGCTGTTCACGCTCGTTCTGCTCGAATCCGGCTGCTAGTTGAACGAAGATGAATAGCTTCTGAACGCATGGTTCACTGAAGATGAATCTTTGTGACGAAAATGGAAAGATTATTCAAGCCTCTCGGTTAGGGGGTATCAAACCGGTTTGGTCGACGCATACGTACGTGCATGAACAATATCGCTATTTTTACGTGTCGTGCCACGTCAGGAAATGCGGGTCTGACCGCTTGCGATCAGGATATTACCCCGCATTTCCGTGACTTTTTACTTTTCTTTCAGGAATGGCGGAAGTTCGCCGTTTTCTGGGCTTCAAAAAAGTCTTGCGAAAAAAGTTGTCACTTTCTACATAGCGACTCGCACCGAAACGAAAGGACGGTGTGAAATGTCTGATGTCGATATTAAGCGGATGGCTCGTAGCGTGGAACGCGGCCAGGGATTGACTGCCAATGCCAAAAGGAACCTATGGATGGTAACGCTATTGAATCCCCAGCAGAACGGTGTTCCAGCTGGTCTGACTCCTGATGAGTGTGCGGAATGGGCTTTGAAGCACTGGTGTCTGAACGAATCTGGCGGGTTACGCAAAAGCCGAGGTGCGCTGGTTGCATACGAAATCGCACCCACCACAGGAACACCGCACTTGCAAATGCTCATGTGTGCCACGAATTCAGGATGTACGGCTGAGAGGGTGCTTAAAGCTTGGCCTGCCGCCGATATCGAAGTCGTTCGTGATTTCTCTGGCGCGGTTGATTACATCTACAAGCGTGGTGAATATGCGGATAAGGCGTTTACGCAAATTGTTCCTGCACGGGCGATGGACAATGAACTTGTTCCGAATCCACAGCGTTCTAGACGGAATAAGGAAAAAAACTCTGACTCATGACTCGAAACGTCGTTTGGTGTGGTCTGCGGTTTTTGAGGATGGCATGACGGCTGCGCAGATTTACGCCGACCCCGAACTGGCTGTATACGCTTCCGGCATGGATATCGTGCTTGATCGCTGGATTCGTGAACGTGATGGGTCTCAGCCTCGTCCCGAAATCCATGTTCTATGGCTGCAAGGCGAACTGTCGTCTCTGTCGTTGCTGTCCGCTGTGCGCTCTGAATTGTCGAAACGTTTTGGCGCGGCTTGGGGGAGTGGACTTTGGGTGACGTTGCACAGCCGCAGCTTTCGGGCAATACGCGTGCTGTTATGGTTAGCCTGCCTAGCAAGGTGGAACGTTCGGAGGTTGACTCTGATTTGTCCAAGCTCTGCGATCAGTCGCCGTTGCAGGTTCGTAGAACCTATCAGCAGACTTTCTGGGCTCGTTGGGAGTTTGCGGTGATTGTGAATGAGGTTTCTCATCCATTCGAGAGCGTGTTGAGGGAACTCCTGTCCGCTTACCGCTTGACTGTCATGCGTATATCTGACGCGAGCGGCGAAAGCGTCCGTCAACAAGTTGGCGAGGGGTTTGATCTGTGCATGTCTGATGGTCTGCCTGAGCTGTCAGATGGTGACGTTGTCGAGTCACCCTTCGCGGAACTGGAGTCCGGGGAAGCCGTGCTGCAGTGCGAGAAGGACGGCAATCTCCCGTCTGTTGAACTGTCACCGGAGGAACTTGCCAGTTTAGCTCGGATATTGTTGCAGTTATTGCAGCTTCCTCTATCTGAACGTTTTGGGAGTTTGTCGCTCTTCGAGCGTAAACGTTTTGACGATTTGACTAAGAAGTGTCTTGTTGCTCTGACGATGCGTTCTTGTCGTATTGATGGCACGTCTGTTGAGCCATTGTTAGAGGACTTTTTCTGATTTATCTCAGATATCTGAGGAATTGCCGTGGTTGCTGTCCTCTGGACGCTCCCAGAAATTGACTCCTGATTGGATGGCCTTTCTTGCTGATTTGAACGAAGCTTGCATGACGGCAAGGAGGGTTCTCAATTGACTTTGCTTGCTTGCTTTTATGCAACGTCTGGCGATGGTATCCGTGGCTCTGCTGTGGTCTTTGTGGAGGTGCTTAATGGCTCTCCCTGCTGACGGTAATACTGGCTATGAACTGGTGCCACGCTTGGTGACGGTCTCGCATGCGGCGGAACTTGTGGATTGTTCTCCTGATTTGATTTACGATCTGATTCGTCATCATCGCGTGGAGGCTCGCGTGCTTCCGGGGCATCCGCGTTCGACCCGCGTGAACGTCGTATCGTTGATGGAGGCTTTTAAACTGGCTCGCTGAGAATCATTTCATTTGAGCGAGTTTGGCGGCAAGTTTCTCTTGTTCTTCCTGTAAGGCCTTTATCTTCTTTTCGATATCTTCAGCAGTTGCGGGCATCATCAAGTAAGCCGGCACCATCTACGGCTTTTCGCTGAGCTTCCTCGTCTTGCCGCCAATATCCTGTTTCTACTTCCATTGAATCGTGTCTGGTGACGGCCTTCTGCGTCGCAGGGCCGTCACTGGTGCGACTCACCATCGTCGAAAACATCGCCTTGAGTTGATGCGGGGTGATATCTGGTCTTCCTGCGTTTTTTGCCGCTTCCTTGAAATGATCGCGTATCGAGTTTGGACTGGCTATATCGTAGCCACTTGCCGGGCTTTCGATGAACATTGCATCCGGCTCTGGTCTGACGTGCGTTCGCAGCCATTCAGTGAGCATGGGCATGAAGCTTTGTGGAATATAGAGCCATGCGTTGGAGCTTTTTGTTTTGGGCGTGGCCAGGCGTAGAGGCCCCCTGTCGCCTTCTCCCCTATTGAGACCGTGGCTGATATGCACACGTCGGTTGGGTAGGTCGAAGTCCTGTCGCTGCAATGCACACACTTCACTGATTCGTAGTCCCAGCATGGCTGCGGTGTACTGAAATATTCGGCACCATTCGGGCATGTTGTCCGTAATGGTTCGAAGTTCCTCATTTGTGATGACTGGTACGTCATGTCGTTTGCTTTTCGCGCGGTGGACGTGGGGCAGTGTGCAGGGTTGTTTTTCCAGCAATCCGTCTTCGACGGCCTTTTTGCAGATGCGCTTGAGCATCTGATAGGTACGTTCCTTTGCGTCGGGCTGATCCTTGAGCGCATTGCCATAATACCAACTTTTCACTGCGTCCTCAGTGATGTCGCAGACGCGCCCGTGGGTGAACGACATTTCTAGAACGTGTCGCAGCGCAACGTCGTAGACGTTTTGGGTTCCGGGTTTTTCCCCTGTTTGAATTGTTCTACGAACAGATATGCGTATATTTCGAATTGCGTATTCCTCCGCGCAAGTTCTGCTTCCTTTTTCGCCTCACGCTCCTGCCAACTCGTCCATTCCGCATCGCCACGTTTTACAGCGTCCAGCAGCGTCTGTTCGCTTGACCGCCATCTTTCCGCGTCAATCCTGTTTGCAAAACCACGTTTGACGTCTCTTTTTTGGGGTAACGGATCCAGCGGGTCTTTATAATGCGCCATCCAGAGCTTCTTGCTCTTATCATAGTAGACGCCTTTTATGGTTGTTCTCATGGTTGCGAGTATATGTTAGGGGGAGGAGTGTTTAGTGGAGTATTTTCGGTGTCTTAAATGAGCTTACTCGACTTATTGTTTTTTGTTCGGCCATCTGAAAACATTGGAACCCCACCGATTTTGGTATGAAAAAGAGCTTCCAGATTGCTCTGAAAACTCTGCCTGTGGAGCTAAGGGGATTCGAACCCCTGACCCTCTCCATGCCATGGAGATGCGCTACCAGCTGCGCCATAGCCCCGAAAACCGACCACCGTAGCGGCCGTGGGTGATGTAGGAATCGAACCTACGACCCCTTCCGTGTGAAGGAAGTGCGCTAGCCGCTGCGCCAATCACCCAGTGCACACCGAAGTGAACTTCGGCATCCGTGGGCGATACAAGATTCGAACTTGTGACCCCTTCCGTGTCAGGGAAGTGCGCTACCTCTGCGCCAACCGCCCGGGTCTGCGTGCCGACCGGCCGAATCGCTTCAGCCAGCCGAATCTGCGAGCGGACAACGGGACTCGGACCCGCGGTCTCAACCTTGGCAAGGTTGCGCTTTACCAACTAAGCTATGTCCGCAATGTCACCTTGACAGGCAACAGGGGAATACATTACCCGACCGCCTGTACAAACAGGACAAAAATCGCGACACGCCTGAAATTCCGCGGAATCGGTCACCGCTCTTTGTTGCTGACGGGCAGCCACCCCCCAAAAAAAATGGCATTCATGAACAGCAGGTTGCACACACCGAACGCCACGGTGTTGGCCCGCGTGCCCTTGTAGATGCCCCAACTCATCACCGTCATCGGGCTCATCCATGCCAGCGGGAGCAACGTCCATCCCAACGCGACCATCGAGATGATGTTGAGGATGAATGCAGTGAGACGCAGGTTGCGGTCGCCATTCGTCATCGGGTACGCGCCCGGCGAATACGGTTGCCGTCCGGCGTCACCTGCTGCGCCGGCGCGAAATCACCGGCCCATTCCTCGCCATCCCACCAACGCATCAGCGAGGGATCGCCCGATGGGTCCGGATACCAGCCCGGCGGCATGTTCATGATTGCTCCCGTCCGGCTCGGGCCGCTTCGCTCCGGCTCATGCCGCTCGCCTGCATCTCGCCCGCACCTCGCCTATTCCGCCCGTCACCTTCATCGGCCACGAATCACCGCGCCGCGCCACCGAAGGCGCGATACTGGCAAACCTGCCCCCATCGTACAGCCCCGGCCACGCGCGACGCACATAATGCGACATCATCGCGCCGCATGCTCGGTGTCCCTCCCCGAC
>SKEJ01000178.1_pt1 | contig 43943 bp, 30 predicted proteins | sample 4826721 | NCBI WGS metagenome assembly SKEJ01 (sample SAMN11008812, study PRJNA524170) | human gut metagenome | biome: Human fecal sample; material: Feces; isolation source: fecal sample from pouch patient p31 | host: Homo sapiens | place: Israel: Tel-Aviv | collected 2015-06-02 | reverse complement strand
ATAGCATACTCTAAAGATATTTTGTAACCCTGATTGTTCAAGCAGATAATCAATAATGGATGTGGAGACTTCCCAAAGATATCGGATACAACAGAATCTAATGCAACATTACAAACAGTAAGAGCATTCTGGTATCTATTCTTTTCACTTGAACGGCAAGAAACAAGCTTGCAACGATATCTAGTGTATTCTCTGAGAATACGGATTGACTTGCCGGGAATGCAACTGCCTTTCACAAGTCCAAGACGGAACAAATCTCCAATCCATTTAGAATTCCTGGTATCATCTTTGTTCCCTTTAACAGCTTTTACCCATTTGGGATTGGCAATGGTGACATTGATATCATCTTCAAGAAAATTAAAAACAGGAACCCAGTATTTACCGGTGGATTCCATACAGACATCATGACAGTCATTTTTTAGAAGCCATGTTTTGAATTCTAAAATAGAATTGTTGAATGTAGAAAAACGCCTCTTTTGATAGGAAGGTTCAAAACCACTAGTAGTTTTAATGATTGTGGCAACGAGAAAAGATTTGTGAACATCGACACCACAGCAGGTTGGATAAGTAACTTGCATAGCGTAGCTCCTTTCGTAAAAGATAAGAAGCCATTGACTGAACTGCCACACAATAAAACAAAGTTCGTTGGTTTTGGAAAGTTGCAATTTTTTCATTTCTGGTTGCAACCTGACGACATTCGATTGTTTTGTAAAGTGCTCCCATAATAGGATAGCGATACTTAAATAGCCCTCTCTTAGAGGAAATTTAAAAGTTGCCGTCTGTGTCTAGTTATTTAACAGGAAGAGGAAGAATATATTTTCTCGCCCCTCCCATTGAACTGTGCGTACGGGTCTCTTATACAGATCTACAGCTTATATTCCAACTTTAACTATGGTGTTGTGAAGTTCAATCAACTTTCAGCATCCGATACCCCACGCCAATGTGTGTTTGGATATATTGTGGAGAGTTCGGTTCTTTCTCGATTTTTTTACGAAGTGTTGCCATAAACACACGAAGGGAAGCAATATCATTATCCCAACTACTTCCCCAAATGCTTTGCGTAAGGAAAGTATGGGTCAGAACTTTTCCTATATTTCTTGTCAACAGGCAAAGCAACTTATATTCAATAGGTGTTAAATGCAACTCTTCTTCATTCAAATAAGCACAACCTGCAGCATAATCTACACGAAGTTTTCCGTTTACAAAAACAACCGCTTCGGCAGGGGATACTTTTTGCATCATCGATAACCTTCTTTGCGTGACTCGTAGTCTGGCAAGCAGTTCCTCAACAGAAAATGGCTTTGTTAAATAATCATCTGCGCCAGCATCCAACGCATCAATTTTATCGGTATCTTCACTGCGAGCACTGATTACGATGATTGGCATGTTTGACCAAGTACGGATTTTTTTAATAATCTCAACACCATCTATATCAGGAAGTCCTAAATCAAGTAAAACAATGTCTGGATTGTGTGAAGATGTTTCTAAAATTGCCGATTGACCATCGGGTGCCGTCAGATATCGGTATTCGTGTGCTTTTAAGGTTGTTGTAATTAAATTTCTGACAGATGTGTCATCTTCTACAACTAATATTAGTGACTTATTCATATACTTTGACCTCCCCTGCCGGTAATGTAAATGTAAATACTGTTCCGTGCGGCAGATTATCTGAAACAGTAAGTTCTCCGCCGTGGGCGTTAATAATGGACTTGCACAAAGATAATCCGAGTCCTAAACTTCGGCGGCTGTCTGCAATTTGATTTGCACCGCTATAGAACATGTCGAATATCCGTGGCTTTATTTCGTCAGCAATTCCGTTTCCGTCATCCGATATAGATACGATTGCTTGTTTTCCCCGCTTTTCTGTCCGAATAACAATATGAGAGTTTTTAGGTGTATATTTGATAGCATTATCAACAATATTGATGATTACCTGAACAATAAGCTTTGCATCCATTTTTGCAAGAAGAAATTCTTCTTTGCTTTCAACGGAAATATGATGTTCTTCACTCTTTCGATTAATATGATGTAACGCTTCTGTGATCACGTCATCCATCAAATCTTCCGTTATACGGAGATTCAACCGTCCTTCTTCAATCCGGGTTACAGCCAGCAAGTTTTCTACAAGGTTAATCAGCCACATGGAATCATCATAAATATCCATGTACAGCTGCTTTTTTGTATCATTATCAAAAGAATCGCCGTTGGACAAAAGATTGCTGGCATTACCAGAAATGGATGTCAGCGGTGTCCTCAAATCATGTGAAATAGCACGCAGCAGGTTCGCTCGCAACTGTTCATTTTTTGCAAGAATGGCCGCCTCCTGTTTCTCACGGGCATTTTTCTCGTTTTCCAAAGCCAGGGCACATTCTCCGAGAATGGATAGTAGAATACTGTTTTCAAATGGATCAAGAGGTATTTCCCCCATCACGATTCCAATAACTCCATATACCATACTGCTGCTGCGAACAGCAAGGTACAGGCATTTTGCATTGGAAAGCGTTCCTGTTGTAGCTCCGGCACGTTTATTGTTTTTCAATACCCAGCCGGCAACGGCCTTTTCATTTTCGGAAATACACGATTCCAAATTTTCTTCAGTTACAGAAAAAATATGCGGCGTATCCAACACTTCTCCATCAGCTAAATAAAAAACGATATCTTTTCCCAAGAGTTTAATGAGCTGATTTGAAGTTGCAGATACAATTTCATTTTTATCTTTTGCCTGTTGCAATAGCTGGTTTGTATCAAATAACACTTTGGTACGGTAAGCAGATTGTGCCGCCTGTTTTGCTTGGTTTTTAATCCGTATAGCAAGAGAACCGGTTAAAAATGCCGCCAAAAACATGATAATAAAGGTAACAGGATAACCCTGATCATACGCCTGCAAGGTAAATTGAGGTTCCGTAAACAGGAAATTAAAGACCAAAACACTTACAATCGAGAAAATTAGGCTGTATATCTGATGTTTCGTGATGACAGCGGTGACAAGAACACCTAAAACAAAAACAGTAATGATATTTGCTTCGTCAAATCCAAATTTCCGGAAAATCATTCCGACTAAACTGGATAAAATCAGAATCGCAGTAGATTTTAATGTATCAGTGACAGAGAATACGATATGATTCTTTTTCCTGCCCCCTCTTAACTGATACACTGCCGCATTAGAAACCGTATCCGGAATAATATGCACATCCAGGTTAGGGGCATAATCAATCAATTTTTCTGTCAGGGTCGGTTTGCTGAGCAAATGCCGTTTTGTAGCAGAACTACGTCCGATCACAATCTTTGACACACCGGACAAACGAGTAAATTCCGCAATCTGAAACGGAACATCTTCTCCGTAAACTGTTTCTATTTTTGCCCCAAGCTGCTCAGCAAGACAAATATTTGAACGCAGGCGTTTTACATTTTCCTCGCTCATCACCGAAAAATCTGGGGTTTCTACAAACAGGGCCGTAAACTCCCCTTTAAAAGCAGAAGCCATTTTTGCGGCGGTACGGATAATTTTCGCATTGGATGGAGAAGAAGATAGACATACAAGAATATGTTCGCCTGTGTGATAATCTCCATGATTTTTTATGCGGGTATTTTCTGTGAGGATATTCACCCGGTCCGCACATCGCCGCAGTGAAATCTCCCGGAGAGCTGTCAGATTTTCTATTGTAAAAAAATTTTCTACTGCCTGTTTTTCCTGTGTCTGTCTGTATACATTTCCTGTATTCAAACGGTTGATCAAATCCTGTGGTTCAATATCTATTAATTCAACCTGATCTGCATTATCAAAAATAGAATCCGGGATGCGTTCCCGTACAACAATTTCCGTAATGGATGCAACTGTATCACAAAGGCTTTCAATATGCTGAACATTGACAGTCGTATAGACATCAATCCCTGCATTCAAAAGTTCCTTAATGTCCTGATACCGTTTTGCATGACGGCATCCTTCGGCATTCGTATGCGCAAGTTCATCTACAAGGATAAGCTGTGGTTTTCTTTTCAACGCCATGCCAATGTCGAATTCGTCCAGTATCATACCATTATAAAAAACTTCTCTTGTAGGAAGAACTTCTAAGCCATTCAAAAGAGCTGCTGTTTTGGGACGTGCGTGGGGTTCTACATAACCGGCTACCACGTCAATTCCCTGCTGTTTTTCCATATGAGCTGCTTCTAACATGGCGTAGGTTTTACCCACACCAGCTGCATATCCGAAAAAGATTTTCAAATGTCCTTTATTACTGTTTTCTTCATCAGCTTGGATTTCCTTTAATAACTGATCCGGATTGTGTCTGCTTTCACTCATACGGTCATCTCCTTATACAAAAACATTATATAGAATAATACGTAAATTTCAGAAAAGCATTTTAGCACTGACATTAAAATCGTATAAAGATTATACCACCTTTTCTTCTTTTTTTCCATTCGGGCGTGTAGCCGAAAGCAGAAAACGCTCCGAAAAATCACGCAATTTTTCGACAAATAGACCCTTCATACAATTAATGTCATTTTGCCATATCACTCTCGCTGGTTTCTCAATCGTGTTGATGGGATGTACCGCAATGTCTATAGAGCCTGGAGTAATGACACTTTGCTTTATTTGAAGGGATAAGGAACAATACTCATCTTTCAAAATATCGTTGGAATTTTCTATGATAAAGCCAAAATCAAGTTTATTATTTCCCAGCCCATTTATTATTTCACTTACAGAACCGTAGAACAGGTCCAGCTCATAGTTTGGGTATTCGCTTGAAAATTGTTCTAATAGATCTGCAATAGAATCTATGATTGCAGGTGTTTCAAATCCAATCCTGAGCTTAGAATCCGAAATAAGTTTTTGGGATTGATTTTCCTTGAGAAATTTATCCAGCTTTTCCATAAGAAAATAACCATAAATAAATGCTGCCAATACCACTATAAGTAAAACAAAGTCTTTCATATCACCAACTTCTTTCAAAAATTAAATATGAAAACATTTTTGAATATGTTTCGTCTCCCCAAGAACAAGCATGGTACTGTCCTTTAACAACTGCGTATCGGAACTTATTTTCAAATTCATAATATCATTTGTTTTCAGCGCCATAATATTGACATTATATTTTTTTCGTATATCCAACTGACCGATTGTTTTTCCTATCCATTCTCCCGGTATAGATATTTCAAAGATTGCATGTTCTTCATCTAGTTCTATGTAATCGAAAATATGATCAGCACTATAACGGATCGCAACCCAATCGGCAAGCTGCCTTTCGGGATAAACAATTTCATCTGCGCCGTTTCGTAAAAGAAATTTTGCATGAACATCACGAGCGGCACGAGACACCACCATTTTTGCACCGAGTTCCTTCAAAAGGGACGTTACTTCCAATGAATTCTGAAAGTTATCTCCGATAGCCACAATACAAACATCAAAGTTCCCAACACCAAGCGAACTTAAAAAATCCTCATTAGTCGCATCCCCAATCTGAGCGTTAGTTACAAAGGGAAGTACAGCATCAACTCGAGTATCTTCTTTATCTACCGCCATCACATGATGATGCAATTCATCTAATTTCATAGCAATGTGCCGTCCGAATCTTCCCAGACCGATAAGTAATATTGATTTCATTTTTTTATTCTCCTTAACCTACTGTAATTTTTTCCTGAGGATATTTTGAACCGTTAGGCTTTTTTTCAGAAATGGTAGCAAAAATCAAGGTCAATCCTCCCACTCTGCCAAAAAACATCAGGCAAATCAAGATTATATGGGAAACAAACCCCAGGTCAGGAGTTATTCCCAACGATAACCCTACCGTCCCGATTGCCGACGCCGTCTCAAACAAAGCGGTCATAAGTGGAATATCTTCTGTTCTGCTAATTACCATTCCTCCGACAAGGAATAAAACGATATACATCAAAAAAATCGTAGCTGCATTTCTGATAGTGTCATCCGGAATTTGTCTGCCGAAAAAATTGGTGTGTTCCTTTTTTCTAAATACAGATAATGCCGATGAAACGAGAACTGCAAGAGTTGTCGTTTTCATACCACCTGCAGTGGAACCAGGCGAGCCACCGATGAGCATCAGCATAATGATAAGCATTTGCCCAACTTCACTGAGTAAAGTCAAATCTGCCGTATTGAATCCTGCTGTTCTCGGCGTAACGGATTGAAACAAAGAAACCCATACTCTTTCTGTAAGAGGCACATTTGAAAACTCAAAATAAAAAAAGTAAAGAGCCGGTAAGAATATCAATATTCCTGTTACCATAAAAATCACCTTGCTTTGCATCCGGTATTTTTTAAAATGCCATTTATGATTCTTTATATCCTCCCAGGTAAGGAATCCAATACCTCCTGCAATAATCAGCATCATAATTACAAGATTTACAATCGGCTGTACAGAATAAGAGGTCAACGAGGAAAAAGGGGTTCTTATACCGATTAGATCAAATCCTGCATTGCAAAAAGCAGAAATAGAATGGAACAGTGCATACCATATTCCTTTCCAAAACCCAAAGTCCCTGCAAAAAACAGGGGCTAAAAGAACCGCACCAATGATTTCGATAAGAATAGTAGTCCGAATAATAAATTGCGTTCTCCGCACAATACCACCCACCGTTGGAGCCGAAATTGCCTCTTGCATGGTACTTCGCTGCATCAACCCGATTTTGCGTCCGGAAACAACAGCAATCGCAATAGCAATCGTAATAATTCCCATACCTCCGATTTGAATCAGCAGTAAAATAACTCCTTGGCCAAATAAAGACCAGTAGGTTGCCGTATCATTAACAACCAGTCCCGTCACACAAACCGCAGAAGTTGCGGTAAACAAAGCATCCAAAAAGGAGGTACACTGACCGCTTTTTGTAGCAATCGGCAGCATCAAAAGCAGACTGCCTAAGAGAATCACGGATAAAAACCCTAAACTAATCACTTGAAATGATGTTATATGTCGATGTCTTGATCTGTTTGTCTGTTGCATAACTATATCCCCATAATCTTAATTTCATTTTTATATTTCCTTTATTCTATCTTTATTTGTATTAAATGGGCGTAAGTAAGTTTGTTTTGAAATTAAGATTGTATAAAGATGAGCAGAAGTCCGAAATCTTTTGCTCATCTTTTGAGAGTGCTAGTTACAGGATACCGTCCAACATCAAATTGACTTTCAGAACATTTACTGCTTTCTCTCCAAAAACACCTAAAAATCTACTGTCAGTGCATTTTTCAATAATAGCTCTGACTTTTTCTTCACTCATATTATTTGCTTTTGCAATTCTTGTTACCTGATATTTAGCCGCCGCAGGGGAGATATGCGGATCAAGTCCGCTGCCGGAACAGGTCACAATTTCAACCGGAATGGCTGTTTCCTCCATATCGGGATTTGCCTTACGAAGCATCTGCACCCGCTTGGCAAACAGCAAATATAACCGCCGCAACATATCCAATTCCACAGAAGAGTTTTATTTCACTTATTTTCTCTAATTGCAACTCCACTCTTTTTTTCAGTTTTTGTATCTCCTTCGCAGCAATCCTTCTATTCTGTTCTGCCTGATACTTCATTGACTGCAATTGTTTTTCTAGCTCTCTTTGTTTCTCCTTCGCTTGCCTGACTGCTTTCGCAGAAGACATATCCACCAGTTCTTCCAAATTACAGTTCTGGTTCCAAACGTCTTTTATTTCTTTTTCGAGCTGCTCTTGCTCTCTCCTGCTCTTCAAGCCGTTTCTGTTCCTCAGATCGTCGTTGCTCTGCTGAAGCGATTGATTCAGCTTCTGCGTTTCGGACAGTTCGGTTATTAAACGATGAATTTCGTCGAATAATACCCGAAAGGCCAAAAAGTCTTGAAAATGCTGGACTTTTGCGTTACGGAATTGCCCCGTGACAACAAAATGACAACATTTTAGATTATTCAAGAATAAAGAGCTATCTGATTTCTGTTAGAGAAGTCAGATAGCTCTTTTTGTTTTACTCAGATTTAGTCATTCTTTAGCCGGTCTTTGAACGCCTCCACCAGCGCATCGCTGAATTGCTGGGACGGCACTTTCACATAGCCGGATGTTTCATCATATTTCGGGTAGTTATAACGCCACTTGTCATAGTCTTCCCGGTTGATTTCGCCGTTGTGATATTTTTCTGCTTGTTCCGCCCACGCAGTGAGCATTTAGCATGGATAACATCCATAGGCAATGACATGGATAAAATCAGCGTAATACCGGTTTCTCTTTCATGAAAGTGTCGTTCATCATTTTTCCTCTCTGGAACACGTTATGAGATATTTTTGTGGCGATGCCGTGCCATCATCACAAGAGCAACGAGCAAAGTGGCAGTTTCGGCAACCGGAAATGCAAGCCAGATCCCGTTCAGATGGAACAATCTGTCCAGACACCATAAGGCGGGAGCAAGGAAAAGCATCTGCCTGCATAATTGGATTGCCATGCTGGAACCTACTTTTTCCGTAGCTTGAAAATAGGTGGAAATCATAGTAGAGAGACCGCAAAACAGATAGCTTGCCGCCATAATCCGCATCGCGGATATCCCAAAGGAGCGCATGGTTTCCGACGCCGTAAACAATCCCAAAATCTGTGCTGGAAAAAGGATGACGGCCAATGTCCCCAGTATCATCATACCAGTGACCAAAGCGGTTCCGTATCGGAAAGCGGAATGCAGCCTTTCGCTGTTGCCTGCGCCGTAGTTAAACCGCATGACAGGCAAACAGCCCTGGATCAAGCCGTTTACCGTCATAACGATCAACTGCTGCACCTTAAAGTATGCGCCGAAGAAAGCAATCGCCGTATCGGAATACGCCACCAGGAACAGATTGACGAACGTCACCATAAACGAACTGAGGGCATTCATAATAAAAGATGGCAGGCCAAAGGCAAAAATACGGCGGATCATCTGCTTTTGCAAATGAAAGCCTTTGATTTTTACCTGCACTTTCTGTTTTTTGCCCAGCAGCAAAGCAAATGCCAAAATCATGGATAATGAATAGCCCGCAACAGTAGCCACCGCAGCGCCGCGGATGCCCATATCCGGAAAAACACCAATACCAAAAATCAAGATGGGATCGAATACAAAATTAACAATCACTCCCGCAATCTGAAAACACATGGGAGCGACCATGTTCCCGGTGGCCTGTATCATCTTCTGGATAGCGATATGCACCATATTGGGAATTTGCATGAAGGAGCACACACTCATATAGGCGATGCTCAGCTGATAAATTTCTTCATTATTGGTGAATGCCCGAAAATAGGGTTTCATAATCAGTAATGCCAGAAGATTGAGCAAAGCACCAATTCCAAAGGCCAGTAACAATCCATGTGTGACGGTTGTATTTGCATCATCCTGCTTTTTCTGTCCAAGATATCCTGCTATCAGCACATTCACGCCGACACCGATCCAGATAGACGCTGCATTCATCAATGTTGTAATCGGGAATGCCAGAGAAACAGCGATCAGTGCATTCTCACTCAACCGTGCCACAAACGCGCTGTCTATCAGGTTATAGGAATATTGCAGGAACATGGAAATCAGCGGCGGTATAGACATTTGCCAGATGAGCTTTCCAACAGGAGCGACCGCCATTTTATTATTCGTCTGCATACTTTCCCTCCTCTCCACAAAGTGTCCGGCGCAAAAAATTGCGCCGGACAGCAGGATCATTAAATCCGAACGACATAGTTTTGTTTGCATACTGCGGGTTGAGTGGCTTCCTGGGCTGGATACCCCAATGCAACCGCCCCGACACCGCGTAAGGTTTCCGGCAGCTTCCATCCTCCGCAAAGGTGCTTGCACCGCCATCTGCCAAAACCACGACAGGCGCACCATAGTAGGGGTCTATGCTGCTCCCCATCACTTCTGCGTTTAACTTTGCGATCTCCTGTCTATATTTGGGTCTGTAATTGCAATAATGGTAGGGGATCGACGTCCGCCGCCGGTAGGCGCGTAAGTCCCCGCTTCCAGTACGACGTCCAGAGCCTCAGCGGGTACAGGTTCTGCTTGATAGGTCCTTACGCTGCGGCGCGTTTTGATAAGAGACAAAAATCATTTTCCATACAAGTACCATCCTCCGTTCTGCCAGATTTTCCAGGATGCAGACAACAAAAAAGCCACACGGCTATCACAAGATAGCTGTGTGGCAAAAAGATGACCGAATCCGGAAAAGTCCACTCAAATTTTACGCGCGTTATTATAGCATTCTTTCAGGAGACTGTCGAGCATCAATCATTACGGAATTGTGGCGGCTATCTGTTGTTTTTTGTGTTACTTTATGGCATATAATTCAAGAAAAATTCGACACACGTTCCTTTTTCAGCGCACGGGCATATTGGTACATACGCTGTATCGTATGGCAGATATCGTCCTCCGTTGTCTCCGGGTGGATCAGGCAGATCCGCAGAACGGTCCGGCCTTTCAGCTGGGTGGTCAGCACGCAGGCAAAGCCTTCCTCCATCATGCGCCGAGAAATAGTTCGTCCTGTTGCTGGGGGTGTGAGCCCCTGAGGCGCATAACAAAATTTCACAATGGCCAGCTGCGTAGGCGTTACAACTTCCCATTCCGGCTGGTTCCGAAGCATGGACTCCGTCTGTTGGGCTAGGTCGATGCCGTGGGTCACCATATCACTGATCTGATCCGTCACCAACGTCTGCAGGGTGAGCCATAATTTCAGGCTGCGCGCGGGGCGGATCAGTTCAATGCCCCATTCCCAATAGTTGATTTCTCCGTTCTCTGCGGCGGCATCCCGAAGATATTCCGGGTCAGAACTGTAAAAGGCTGCCAAGTGTTTCCTGTCACGAAACAGGACCATACTGCAGGCGTACGTTTGGAACAGCCATTTGTGGGCATCCCATACCAAGCTGTCCGCCCGTGCGACATCCTCCAGCAGCTGGCGGATGGAGGCAAATAGGCTTGTTCACCGTGAGGTCTATGCCGAAGTGCCGCCGAAAGTAGAGTATTCTCTGACAGAACTGGGCAAGAGCCTGAAGCCCCCGAAAGTGCGAAACTTCCGGGGGCTTCATCATGCCTTCCGCCTTCTAGGCTCGATCCAGATAACACCCCTCAAGGTGTCGGACTCCTCGTCGCTACTTACCTCTTTACGTACGGTGTCAGGTTTCCATTGGTTCCGTGTTTTTCGTAGGCATTATGACGTTTTCGAGCGCCACTACCTTTGCCATGTTGGGGCCGGACAAGGCCAAGCCGTGTCAGGAAAGCTAAGAACCATCGTGGCTTGACATAGCGGCATCCGCAGAATGATTACGATCCTGTGCAAACGTAGAATGTCCTTCTTCCGTTTTTGCGGAGGAAGGACATTTTCATACCGTTTTCAATATTATTTGCGGATTATCCTGGACAATCATTGCTAGGCCAGCATGTTGGTCCACATGTTTGCGAAATCGGGAAGCGTTTTCGCGGTGGTCGCAATGTTCTTGACTTGGATGCCGTTGATTTTCAGCCCCAGCATCGCAGCGAACGTCGCCATGCGATGGTCCGCATATGTTTCCATTTCAGCCGGCTTGAGATTCATTGCCGGCACTGGCGCGATCTCCAGCCCGTCGGGAAGCTCACGGGCATCACCCCCGACTCTGGTGATCTCGTTAACCAATGCTTCCAAGCGGTTCGTCTCATGGCCACGCAGATGACCGATGCCCAGCATGCGCGTAGGAGCATCGGCGAAGACCAGGATTGCAGCCAATGATGGCGCGATCTCACCTGCCGCCGTCAGGTCGAAATCACCTAGGCCGCTGACACGACCGTCGCCGGTCACTTCGCAATACCGGACGCCGTCAATCACCGGGAAGTTGATTTCGGCTCCCATACGTTCCAAATAGCCCGGAAGCAGGCCTCCGGGTTGCGTGGTGGATTCCGGCCAATGAGGAACGCGCACGGTTCCTCCGGCGATGAGCGCTGCGCCAAGGAACGGGGCGGCATTCGACAGGTCAGGCTCGACCGTCACGGTTTCGGGCAACTGCACGGCTCCCGGCTGCACGGTCCACACGCGGGCGTGTTCGTCGGCGTTGGCACGCACACCGGAACCATGCAGGTCGGCCACAGTCATGCGAATATGAGGCAAACTCGGCGTCTTCTCCCCCGTGTGATGCAGTTCCAAACCGCCTGGCACTCGAGAGCCGATGAGCAATAGTCCTGAAATGAACTGCGAAGATCCCGAAGAATCAATGCTGACTACGCTCGGCTCGGCGCACTGGCTCACCGTTTGTGGTGGAGTGATTGTAAATGGCAGGCGACCTTCCTCACCGTGGTATTCGATACATGCCCCCAACTGTTCAAGACCGTCCAACACCGGCTTCATCGGACGTGCGTACGCCTGCTCGTCACCGTCGAAATCCACAGGACCGTCCGCGAACATGGCAAGACCGGGCACAAAGCGCATCACCGTTCCCGCAAGACCGCAGGACACCTTCGTACCACCGTGGAACCGGCCGTCGGACGGCGGCACCACCGTAACCGTGGTGTCAACCTGCTCATCGATTTCGCAGCGCACTCCCAACGAACGCAGCGCGTCCATCATCAGCTCGGTATCACGCGAGCGCAACAGACCGACCAATCGCACAGGACGATGCCCGAGAGCCGCAAGAATGAGATAACGGTTCGACAGGGATTTGCTGCCCGGCACCACAACGGTGGCGTCGAGCGGCTTGCCGGCAAACGGCGCCGACCAAAGATTCTCTTGAGATGCGTTCATAGGGTTTATCGTAGCCAAAACCCGTGGAAAAACATGTTCCGGTATCACCATGCAGCGCGACGGTCACTTTGGGCACGTACGCGGCGTTGTGGCCGGAGAATCTGGACGGTTACGCGGACGCGGTCGAGATGCTCCACTCCGCATGCTAGAGGACTGACGTCAAGGAGGTTGTTCCGTGTTTGCACCGTTTATACCGGAAATCGGAAAAGGTTTTCAAACCGACTGAAACGCCTTTGTTTCTAACGGTTTTCGTCGGGCTGACAGGATTTGAACCTGCGACATTCTGCTCCCAAAGCAGACGCGCTACCAAACTGCGCTACAGCCCGTTCCTGCTCGCTTTCAGCGAACCCGCATCGCGGAATCGCATCATGTGAACACGAGTTTCTATTATAGCGTATGGTTGGACAACGACAGGCTTACAATAGCGTTTCGGAGGGGAGAGTGGCATGGGACGTCGTCAGCAGGCTGAATCATCGGGCATTATCTCCTTTGTAATATGCGCCATCATCGCTTGGTTCATCATGAACGCTTACATGCAGTTCGCTCCCGCCATTTGGCGTGTCACGCAACGACTGTTCACTGTCTGCTCGGGAATCGTGGCAGGATGCGGTGTTATATCATTCAGTCTGGGTTATGCACGAAAATCACGCTCGCTGACGCTCAAACATGGTTGGACTATTCCTGTCCGTCGTATTTTCGAGATCCTCGCGCTTTCCGTGGTGTATGCCTCGACCATTTTCGTCATGTCGTTCATGATGTTGTCCATCATCAACAACATGATGGGCATCCGCACGCTGAAAGGCTATCTGCCGATCCTATGCGCGGCCATCGCAGGCGTTGTAGGCTATATCACTTTCGTACAGGCGGAACTTATGAACGCCAAAACGATCGCTTCCCTACTGCCGTTTTTCGTGGTGTCTGGCGTGAGCATCGCAGGATTGACGTCCGACGATCCGTACTGGTACAACAATAATTTCTCTCAATTGGGCGACCGTACGACGTTCGCCGCACGTATGTTCAATTCGACGCTGATGCTCGCGGGCATCTGCATTGTGATCATCAGCTATTTCGCCGTTTCCGAGCTCATCACCACGTATCGTCTGCAATTGCAGTATCTGGATTCCAACTCCATCAATGAAACGCCGAAGCATTTCCGTACGAGGATTCTGCTGCTGTCGATCATGTTGGCGTTGGCCGGCATCGCCTTCGTAGGCATCGGCATGTTCCGTTACACGCCGCATCCGATTTTGCACAACGTGTTCGCCCGCGGCCTGCCATGTTTGATGAGCGTGCTGATGATTGCCCTGCCTTGGCTTGCCCCGCAACTTTCAAAGATCGTATACGTGGTTTCCGATCTTGCGATTGTGATTGGCGCTTATGCCGGATTCCAATGGCTGAGCGGGCATAACACGCTGACGAACGTGGAGGCGTTGGCCGGCATGATGTTCCTTGGCTGGTTCATCATTTTCTCGCGTCAGATTGCCGCCATCGAAGCGGATCGCGTACAGACGCAGCTGATACTGGCGCAATCCGAGAGACCCCACTCCGTCGAGGATCTTGCGGAAGTCAGCGAAACTGTTCCCGACACTGTTTCCCGGCTTGCTTCGGAAGTCTAAAAACGTAGCTGGAAAACAGTGTCGGAAAAACAATCAGAAATTGTAATGTCCGTTGGACGGCTTCTTGTCGCTCATCAACAGCAGGAAGCTTCTTGATTGCGCAGTAATCGCAAAACCAGCCTCATAATTGAGTTCTGGCCCCTTTGGATTATGCGTGTCGACAATTAGACGCCATTTCTTGCCATATTGCTCATCGGGCAGGGTGAACATGATCGGCTCGTAATGCGCGTTGAAAATCAGAATGAAATCATTGTCGACCATCTGATTGCCGTACCAGTCGGTTTCCGGAATATCGGAACCGTTCAGATAGATCATCACGGTGAAAGCGTGTGTGTTCGACCAGTCGTCCATATCCATAATGGAGCCGGTGTGATCCATCCATTCGACCTGCGGAATCGCAGTGCTGTCGTCTCCCTGCTCGCGACCGGAGAAGAAGCGGCGGCGATGCAGCACAGGATGCTCAAGCCTCAAATGAATCAGCTTCGATACGAATTCGAGCAGGTCCTTCTGATCCTTGTCCAAATCCCAGTTCGTCCAGGAGATCGCATTGTCCTGGCAGTAGGCGTTGTTATTGCCCTGCTGGGTGCGCGCCACTTCGTCGCCGCCGCAGATCATCGGAATGCCTTGACTGAGCAGCAGTGTGGCAAACATGTTGCGCATCTGCTGCTGTCGCAGCTCGTTAACATCCTTGATGGTGGTCGGACCTTCGACACCGCAGTTCCAAGAACGGTTGTTGCTTTCGCCATCGCGATTGCCTTCGCCGTTGGCCTCATTATGCTTCTCGTTGTAGCTCACCAGATCGTTCATGGTGAAGCCGTCATGCGCGGTGATGAAGTTCACGGATGCGACCGGTCGGCGGCCGTTGACCTGATACAGGTCGGAACTGCCCATAAGTCGGCTGGCGAATTCCGGCAAGGTAGACGGCTGCGAACGCCAGAAGTCACGCACGCAATCACGATAGCGGCCATTCCATTCGGACCAGCTGGATGGGAAGCCACCTACCTGGTATCCGCCGGAACCCAAATCCCATGGCTCGGCGATCAGTTTGACGCGGGAGATGACCGGATCCTGCTCGACGATGTCGAAGAATGCAGATAGTTTGTCGACTTCCTGAAACTGACGCGCCAATGTAGCCGCAAGATCGAATCGGAATCCGTCGATGTGCATTTCAGTGACCCAATAGCGCAGGCTGTCGGTAATGAGCTGCAACGCGTGCGGCGAACGCATGAGCAGCGAGTTTCCGGTGCCTGTGGTGTCGAAATAGTGTCTGCGATCGTTGTCTACCAAACGGTAGTAGGCTCCGTTGTCGATGCCTTTGAAGCTGAGGGTCGGTCCGCGATTGTTGCCTTCGGCGGTATGGTTGTATACCACGTCGAGGATGACTTCCATGCCGGCACGATGGTATGCCTTGACCATGGATTTGAACTCGTTGACCTGTTCGCCGCGCTGCCCGGAGCTGGAGTAGGCGTTGTGCGGGGCGAAGAAGCCGATAGTGTTGTATCCCCAGTAGTTGCTTAAGCCTTTTTCCTGCAGGAAGCTGTCGTTGACGAACTGGTGAATAGGCATGAGTTCGATGGCCGTGACGCCCAGTTTCTTCAGGTATTCGATTACGGAAGGGTAGGCCAGTCCCGCGTAAGTTCCGCGAATGTCCGGCGGCACGTCCATGTTGAGGTTAGTCATGCCGCGTACGTGGGCTTCGTAAATTACCGAATCGTGGTATGAGATGTTCGGATGCTGGTCGTTGCCCCAGTCGAAATAGGGGTTCACCACGGCCGCTTTCATGGTGTGTGGGGCCGAGTCGAGCGTGTTCATGCTGGTAACGTCGTCAGGGCTCTTGAACCAATACGAGTAGAGGCTTTCATCGCCGTCGATGTTGCCTTCGATAGCTTTCGCGTAGGGGTCGAGCAGCAACTTGTTCGGGTTACAGCGCAAACCCTGCATCGGGTCGTACGGGCCGTACACACGGTAGCCGTAACGCTGCCCCGGTTGGATTCCGGGCAGATAGTTGTGCCAGACATAAGAGTTCTGCTCGGTCATTTCGATTCGAGTTTCGTTGTCTTCCTCATCGAAAAGGCAAAGCTCGACTTTTTGTGCCACTTGGGAAAAGAGGGCAAAATTCACGCCGGCGCCGTCATAGCTTGCGCCGAGCGGATACATCGATCCGGGTCTGATTTGCATGATTCAAGTATCTCACGTTTCAGCCCCCAAATCGCAATTTCGTGTTGTTCGGCGATTATTTTTACGATTCGAAAGAACTTTTGCCTGTATTTTGCCGGTTTCTCCGAATTTGCTCGTGAAGAATGGCGATCATGGAATTGGATGCGGTGATGCGAGTGTCGCGTAGCCGCTGCCAGGAGACCCACGCCGATTCGACGTGCTCATCGCCGTCGAAATGACGTTCGACGGGATGCCACGCGTGCAGGTGAAGCACCATGATGTTGGCGAGCTCGTCGGTCATGCCTTCGGACGAGTAAAACTGCCCCACATGGTCGAATTCGACGCCGTCATGTCCGGTGGGTTCCACACCGGTTTCCTCACGAAGCTCCCGCAGCGCGGCCTCTTCAACGTCCTCTCCCCCGTCGATGAGTCCGGCCGGCAGACCGTAGGCGAAAGCATCGCAACCGATACGATATTCGCGTTCGATCAGGTACCGGTCGTTCGCACAATCATGCACCAGCATGACCACGCAAGGCGCGTGGCGCATCACCTGCCGACGAATCACCGTTCGCCCGCCACCACGCATCGGCAATGCGATCCGCATGTCGTCGACACCGAAGATAGCACCCTGGTACACGTGCTTGCTGTCAAGCACCGTGACCGTACCGGACATGTCCACTCCGTCGCTGGACTCGTCCAGCAATGCGTCAACTTGGGTTTCGTCTGCCGCTTCGTTATTCATGACGTGTCATCGTTCCTGTCCGCTTGAGGGGATCACCATGTTCCATGGATCGGTGTTCATGGAAATCCAACGCACGTCGGGGGTGTCGCCGGTCACGGACGCAACCGTCTGAGGAACGTCTTTCATCGCATACTGGAACCACATGGATTCGATGGCGCTATGTGGAGTGTTGATGAACGCAGGACGCACATGCTCATCGCCATGACCCAGAGCGATGCCGGAAGCGCGCATGGAAGCCTCATAGCGGGCCTGTTCAATGGCGTCCGTTACGGGATGATGCCTTAGATCGCTGGTTACATACACATCGGCTCCGGTCGCACGCACCTCATCGAACAGCGAATCACCGGATCCCGGCAATACCGCCACCGTATTGACGGGAGCGTCCAGATCACCGCAAACCTGCACGCCAAGTTCGGTATACGGCAGCACGTCAGCCACACGGCGGGCGAAATCACGCAGCATCACAGGCTCGGCAAGCCGCCCGACACGTCCCAGACCGACCGGATGCTCGGCGTTCGGATCGTCGATGGGCACGAGCGGACGCTGGTCCACCAGACCAAACATGTCAGCCGCAGCCATGCCGACACCACGATATGCTGCATCGGCATTCGTATGCCCCACCCACAGCGCGCATCCGGCACGATTGAGCTTGCGCACGATCTCACCGCGGAAACCCAATCCCGACACCGCATGAACGGAACGGAAGAACAACGGATGGTGGCAGACCAGCAAATCAACACCCCCGGCAATCGCCTGATCAACCACCGCCATAGAGGGATCAGCCGCAAAAGCGATATTGCGCACAGGCTGACGCAAGTCACCCACGATAAGACCAGGCTCATCCCACTGTTCCGCATAGCGAAGCGGATATAGCGTTTCCAACACATCAACGACCTGGCTTAACGCAGCCATCGCAACCTCCTCATCATCCGCGACTTCATATACGTGGCATCATCGCACGGCAACCGACATGTCCCAAACAGGCGGCATCAGTGCGCGGCAAGCTGCCAATCCGAACCAATACCCGTGGAAACATCCAGCGGAACCGCCATGTCAACCGCATGTTCCATGGCATCCTTCACCAACGCGGTGGCCTGCTCCGCCTCGCCCGGCGCAATCTCCACCACAAGTTCGTCATGAATCTGCAGAATGATACGGCTGGCAAGACCAGACTCATGCAACGCATCATCAGCCCGAATCATGGCGATCTTCATAATGTCCGCGGCGGAACCCTGAATAGGCGCATTCAGCGCAGCACGCTCCGCAGCGTCACGTACCGCACGATTCGGCGACTTCAGCCCCGGGAAATACCTACGACGACCATAAATCGTCTCCGTATATCCCTTTTCACGGGCCGTGGAAACCAACGACTCCAAATACTCATGGACCTTGCCGAACGTCGCAAAATACTGCTGCTTCAATGACTCGGCCTCACCCGGCTTAATGCCAAGCTGCTGCGAAAGCCCATACGTGCTCAACCCATACGCCAAGCCATAGCTCATCGCCTTAACATGACTGCGCTGATCAGACGTAATCTCATCAACAGGAACGCCATACACCAAGCTCGCCACATACTTATGGAAGTCCCTACCGGAACGGAACGCCTCAATCAGCGCCTCATCACCGGAAAGGTCGGCCATAATACGTAACTCGACCTGAGAATAATCCGAACTCAGCAACGATTCAAAACCCTCACCGGGCACAAAAGCCGAACGAATCTCACGTCCAGCCGGATCACGATTCGGGATGTTCTGCAAATTCGGATCGACCGAGCTTAATCGACCGGTCGCAGCCACAGTCTGCTCAAACGTCGTATGGATACGTCCGTCAGACCCGTTGGTCGCATCGATCAACGTCTGCACAATCTGCTTGAGCTTGTTCTTCTCGCGATGCAGCAACAATGCGTCAAGGAACTGGCATGCGCTGTCATTATCATACGAACGATCGCGCAACGTCTGCAAAGCCGCCGCATTCGTGGTATACGAACCGGTTTTGGTCTTCTTCGTGGGTTTCAAACCCATATCCTCAAACAGGATTTTCTGCAACTGTTTGGGACTTTGCAGATTCACACGCTTGCCCGCATACTGCCATGCCGTTTCCTGCGCATGATTTGCATCGGAGGCAAGCTGCTCACGCATGTTCATCAGCCTGTTCATGTCGACTTGCGCACCGGCATGTTCCATGCCATAAAGCACACGAGATACTGGAATCTCCACGGATTCCAACAAGGCGAACTGTTCACGCTGATCCAGCGAATTCGCCAGATTTCGCGCCAACAGCCCCACAATCGCCGTGTGGCGCGGAAGCTGATCGTCTTTCTGTTGCACGGATTCTTCAGGCTCATCGAAATCAAGCGTTCCTTGCGTAGCGCTTTCGGACTGCTCCTCGACATGCAGATCCAGGAAATGAGCCGCCGCCTGTTCCAAAGTGTCTGCATGGAAATCGGGATGGACCAGATACCCGGCAAGTTTGGTATCGAACAGCGGTTCCGACAGTTTCACGCCGGCGCTTCCCAACAGATGGGATTGTTCCTTATAGCCATGCACCACCATGGATTGGTGGTATTCGTCAAGTAGCGTTTGCAGTTGTGACGCCATATCGCGATCAATATGATTAATGCGAATCGCTTTGCCTTGCGATGCGATCATCAGCGACGAATAGGCCGCGTTCCCCGGCTTGCTTTCGCCTTCCACCTGCAACACCCATGAACGGGCCACGGATTTCGCGCATTTCTTCGTATGATCAATGGCGAAACCGGAAGGAGTTGTTTTCGGCGCAGTTTCTCGCTCATCATGCAGATGCTTGTTTGTCGTCTGCAGATTGGATTGCGCCCATGATTCCAACGCTTCCGGCGAATCAATCGTTTCGTATTCGGGTATTTCCAGTTTGCTGGACTCGTCTTGCGGCACGAGATCGTTCGTAGGCTTGCCTGCGTTGAATGTTCTTAGCACACGGTTTTTTGTGCGAATGCCGAATTCAAGTTTGGTGAACAGTTCATTCAACTGGTTGGCATCCACCTGACCGAAGGTCAGATCTTCGATGGACACGCCAAGGTCGAGGTCACGCACCAAGGCGTTCACGGAACGGTTCAGCTTAACCTGGTCAATGTTGGCCCGCAGTGCCTCGCCTTTTTTGCCGCCGATCTCGTCGGCGTGCTCGATGATTTGGTCAAGCCCGCCATACAGGTTAATCCACTTGGCTGCAAAGCCATCGCCCACGCCTGGAACGCCTGGAATGTTGTCAGCGGTTTCACCGCGGAGCGCCGCCAAATCCGGGTACTGTTCCGGGGTGACATGATATTTCTCCACCACCGCATCGGGAGTCATATGTTTCAGGTCTTTGAAATGATGCCCCGGATACAGCACGGTGATGTTGTCGTTGATGAGCTGGAACGCGTCACGGTCTCCAGACAATACCAGCGTGCGATAGCCAGCTTCGTCTCCCATGCTCGCCAACGTGCCGATCACGTCATCACCCTCATATCCGGGTTTTTCAATGAACGTGACACCCAACGCATCAAGCATCTGTTGAATCAGAGGCAACTGCGTAAGCAGATCTTCCGGAGCCGCATCTCTCGTACCTTTATACTGCGGCAGCATCGTATTGCGGAACGTGCCGCCCTTGACGTCGAAAGCGACGGCAAGATGATCGGGATGCTCGGCATCGATCACTTGCGACAGCATGGTGGCAAAACCCCAGACGGCATTGGTTGCCTGGCCTGCGGATGTACTGAAATTCTCTACGGGCAAGGCAAAAAAAGCGCGGAACGCCAAGGAATGGCCGTCAACGACCAATAGCGTCCCGCGTGAAGTGCCTTCCACAGTTGCTGTGTTAGCGCTCATCCTCTGCTTCCGACTTCTGATCACCATACTTGGCGATGATGGCCATGGCCAAGCGCTTCTTCGGAATACGCTGGTCCATAGAGGTCTTCTGAATCCAACGGAATGCGCCTTGCTCGGAGAAATCGGCCTTGTCCATAAGCAGGCCCTTGGCACGGTCGACGAGCTTACGCTCCTCGAGGGTTTCCTCAGCCTTCTTCAGCTGCTCTTCCGCCTTCTTGAGACGCTCTTCGGTTTCATGCAGTTTGGATTCGCTGCGTTCCACATTGTCGAGCAGATCGTTGATTTCAGCGAAACGGCCCATGGCCACTTCCAAAGCCGGCAGCAGCTTGGATTCCTCATACGGCTTGGTAACATACGCCATGGCACCAGCGCCGGTAGCCTTCTTCACCAGATCGGACTGGGAGAACGCCGTAAGCATAACAACCGGGGCGATGTTCTCGTCGCAGATGATGCCCGCCGCCTCAATGCCGTCCATACGAGGCATCTTGACATCCATGCACACTACACTCGGACGGAACTTGCGAGTCAGATCAACTGCCTCTTCACCGTTAGCGGCTTCGCCCACAACCTCGTAGCCATTATCTTCCAGCATGGCAACCAAATCCATACGGTTCACAGATTCGTCTTCGGCCACGACGACGGTACGCTTGCGAGGCTTCTCCTCTTCGAGGGGCCGCTCAGGCGCTGCGGCAGCCTGAAGTTCATCGTCAGTGAGCACTTCGTCCGGTTCCGTGGTCTCTTCTGCAGACATGTCGGTCTCTTTCCACTGTCACACCCAAAGCCGGCCTTATACGCCCCAACTCGCTTCCGGAATGATTCGATGCAGTTATTTGCAATCGTTCGGATTCTGGGAATTCTCAGCTTTTCACAGCCTTGATTCACCTTTCCTAACGCAAGTTGAAACGAACCGGCTATCTTCCTTGTACTTTCATGGATGATACTAGCAGAAGCCTACAAGCGCGTGTTGCAGCAATCCTCATTCCTGCCTTGCATATCAAGCTGGAAAATTCAGGAAATATCGCAATCTTGCAAAGTATCTTTCCGGGAATCATGTTTCAACGTCACCTTGCTTATACTGGGCGTATGAATAACACTTTCACTATCAGAGATATTGTCAACGAAGACGCAACGGCATCAGTCAGCGATTACGGTGCGCATGTGCTTTCCTGGGCACCTGCCGGCGAACAGGCTGTGGTTTGGCGACCAAAGGCGATTTACCTTAAGGAAGGCACTGCCATCCGTGGTGGTGTTCCCATTATTTTCCCTTGGTTCAATTCCGGTTTCGAAGGCGGCCATGTGGCTTCGAAGACACCCAAGCATGGTTTTGCCCGCAACAGTTTCTGGCATTATGACGAGGAAGGTTCTTCCGATGCTTTGTTGCGCTATACATTGGATTCCAGTGAGATCGGCGCAGATATACTTTCCCAGTTTGTTTCTGGCCCGAATCCTCAATTTCATGCCGTTTACACTATTGAGGTCGGTCGTGAATTGACGATGTCGCTTACCGTATATGACGATGGCGACGAGCCATTGTCTTACGAAGAGGCACTGCATACATACCTGCAGGTTGGCGACGCCGAACAGTCGCAGGTGTGCGGGCTGGAGGGCGCGGACTATCTCGATACCGTATTGGATGGCGATCCGCGTTGCAGCCAAGGTGATGAACCTGTGACCTTCCAAGGCATGGTTGACCGCATCTACTATTCGGCTAACACGCTTGAGCTGCGCGATCCTGTGCTGAAACGCACCGTCGTTGTTTCCAAACAGGGTGCGGCGCAGACCGTGGTGTGGAATCCGGGAGAACAAGCCGGAAACGCCATCGGCGATTTGGATGAGGGCGAATGGCGCGGCTTCGTCTGCGTGGAAGCCGTCAACAATCGCGATTGCGCGGTCGTTGTTCCCCCGCATGAATCACATACTTTGCAGCAGACGCTGTCGGTAAGGCACTGAAAGTAAGGCACCGTCAGTAAAGCACTGTCAGTAAAGCACGCCGACCGCAAGGCATCGACACCGAACATGGCGCTTTCATATAATTCCCAGATTGGCGACTAGGCTCGCTCGTAGTGGAAGCATGGAAGCGCCATACGAGGATTGCGAGGTTGCGATGACAGATGCCACAGTACAAACCATAGAACCAAAAACCTTGGAATCCATACGAACGGTCGCCAATATCGGCTCAGGCACCATGGGGCATGCCACAGCGTTGCAATTTGCGGTCGCCGGATACCCGGTGAAATTGGTGGACTGCAGCGAAGAGCTTCTTAAGCGTGGCATAGAATGTATCCGCGCCGATGCCGAGGAATTCGCCCAAGCCGGGTTGCTGCGCGCCGAAGATACCGTTGACGATGTGCTCTCCCGCATTTCGACATACACCGACTATGAAAATGGTGTCTCCGACGCGGATTTCATTATCGAATCCATTGTTGAAAAGCTTGATGTCAAGCAATCCGTATGGCAGCAGATTGAGCAGTACGCGCCGGTCGATGCGATCTTTGCGACAAACACTTCCGGATTTTGGGCCCGACCGCAATCCAATCTGTGCTGAAGCACCCGGAACGCTTTGTGATGGCTCATTTCTGGAATCCTGGGCATCTGATGCCGCTAGTCGAAGTGGTGCCCGGCAAAGACACCGCGCCGGAAGTGGTTGATACGACCTTCGATTTGATGGCAAGCATCGGCAAAAAGCCTGCGAAAATCAAAAAGGAATCTTTGGGATTCGTGGGCAACCGTATGCAACTGGCGCTGTTGCGCGAGGCGTTCAACATCATCAATGAAGGCATCGCCGATGCGGAAACCGTCGACACCGTGGTTCGTTACAGTTTGGGACGACGCTGGAATCTCGTCGGCCCCGTGGCCAGCGCCGATTTGGGCGGACTGGACACGTTCTACAACATCAGCACCTACCTGTTCAAAGACATGGATAACGGCACCGAACCGAGCCATCTGCTGGCTTGGAAAGTGCAGGATGGGAACCTTGGCGCAAAAACCGGCCGTGGTTTCTACGAATGGCAAGGCGAAGACGGACAACGCATTATCCGCGAGCGCGACGAACAGCTCATGCAACAGCTGGCGGAGGACGCTGCTGTTGAGGACGCTGACTGACTGCAAGTCCGAGTAACACTCCGACATATCGATACGACGATTGCGGACACGATTGCGGACAGGGAAACGACTACCCGCCCGCAATCGTAACCGCAATCACAAAACCTACATATTTTCACGCAATACATAAACCATATATTGTTCTGACTGCCGACTCACCGTATCGGCAACCCAGACATACAGCATTTGCGTTTGGCCGGATTAGCCCCACGGTTCGCCTGCAGTGATCCAATCGTCATGCCAACTCTCAATCTGCCTATTCAAATCCTCCTTAAAAGAATCCTCCGCAGCAGAGCATTTTGGCATTGTGATTGATTGAAGTAAAACCGGAGGGAGCCACTGAATGCCTTGCAGAAATTCAATATGGAATACTTCAGGATTATCGGTGAATGTCACCGTAGCGACGATGACATAGTTCGGAGTGAATCTATGCACAGTGGCCTTGACAGGCTCCGAACTCCCGAAAGCTGCTTAATTGAGCCAAACAAACCACGCGTTCCCGCGATGGAACCTCCCCGAATGTCAAGCATCCGTCGGAACTGCCGCACATCCGGCGCCAAAAAATGGATGTGTCTGGGCATCCTCGTAAGTAAGAGAGACCTAAATCCACGGCGGGACACATCCACGCCATTGGCGTGGAATCGCTACCAGAGCGCTTCGATCGGCTCTTGGATCATTAACTTCCTGTCTCGCGCCGGACAACCGGCAGAAGCCTGCGGCAGATGTCTTCCTTTATTGAAACTTTCGGTTCCGTGTCGCTTGGACAGCGAAGCGAAACAAAACCTCACCTATAAGAATAAACGAAAGACATCGCAGACAAGAGGCGCACGTCGAAGACCATGCTAATCCAGCAACAATGCCGGGGCCGTCGCAGTCTTACAGCATCTGGGAGAAGTTCGCACATCCTTGGTGTTACCGGCGGGCTGTTCGAAAACAAAAAAGGGAGAATTGATCAATGGAACGACGACAATTCGGGACCGTTCTCACAAGGAAACGCGATGACGGCACCATACAAACATGGATAGACAGATATGCATACAAAGGAATACGCTGCCAAAAAGCGTTCGGTCCAGACGGTCGAGTGAGTGCCGAAAAATGGCTCGAGGAAGAGAAGCTGCTCATAGACCTCGACAGGCGTGGAGTCATGGAATGGAACCCGCCACAAACAAGAGAAAGCCAACGCAAAGCATTGGAGCTTACGTTCAACGAGTACGCCGACCACTACGTCAAACACCATCGAAGGCCTGATGGTGGCGAACTCACCGGCGGATCCAAACGCAATCTGCAGGCTGACGTGAAGCATCTGCGCGATGCGTTCGGAGAGAAGCGTCTGGCGTCCATCACACCCAGCATGATCCGTGACTGGTACGAAGGAGACCATCCCGAAGGCCCTTGGGCGTTCAAGCGCGAATGCGAACGGCTCAAGGCGATTCTCACGGACGCGAGCAACCCAGGCATCGACGGGGATCCGCCAATCATCGAAACGAATCCGTTCGTCATGCCAATACCGCCAGATCCGGAAACGCAATCGCGCAAAATCCGCCCATTGGACGCGGACACGATACATCGCCTGTACAAGGAAATGCCCGAATACACGCGCATCAGCGTGCTGCTGGCAGCGATGGCTGGGGCATGAGGACAGGGGAATTGTGTGCCCTGCGTCGCGAGGACATCGACTTGAAAAACAAAACGCTCAGCGTCAACGGCAGCGTGAACCGCGGAACCGAGGACCGGGGAGAATCACGAATAGGCAAAACCAAAAGCCGTCATTCAGTGCGCACATGCCCGATTCCGGACCTGCTCATTCCCGTTCTCCAAAAACACTTGGACACGCTGGACACCGACAACCCCATGCTCATCCAGGCGAAACGTGGCGAGGTAATCGCGCAAACCACACTCGCCGGCCAGTTCAAGACCGCGAGGGAACGTTTAAAACTCGACCAACCGGTCACGTTCCGCACATTGCGAGTCACGCACACGACGCTCATGCTGATGGCGGGAGGAACGATGCGTGAAACCATGGACGAGATCGGAGACGGCACCATGCAGGTCGTGATGGAACATTACGCCCGTACCGTGCCAGAACACCAGCGGCAGGTCGTCAACCAGATCGCGGAACAGCTCATCGAAGATGACGCCGGACTCGCCAAAACCTTGAAAGCCACCAATGATGGTCCTTTCGCAAGGAGGATGCCGGATCGGAAACTGGAACTGATGAATACCCTGCAACAGGCGATCACGATATTCTGCGAGGCGATTCTGGCTACAGGCGCTACAGCGCCGACAACACGATAAGCCCGCCGCTATCGGAGAGGGGGAAAACACGATAGCAGTCGGCAAAAAGGCAGAGGACATGGCGAGACGGGGAGCTGCGTTTTGAATGGTGAGACGCAGCGCAGCTTCCATACAAGTCCCTATTCCAGCAAACGGATAAAACCGTAAATCTTCATTTCTTTACAACAGCAGACCTGTAAACCCTTAAATCTTTAGAACCTTAAACTCTTAAAACACAGAACATACATGTGCTTTTAACCAATGCATCCGCCAAAGCGCACCCTGCAAAGCCTTGCCTAAAGCATTCATTGCAGCATGATTCAGAGTTGAGGCATTAATGGTCCAGACGCTCAGAGAGATTCGTTTTACAACCCATATCATTACCACAAATTATTCGCTTTTCCATCATTCGGCGAATTCGACATTTCTTCATTTCCCGAAATGATAGACCATCGTACGACCTCTTTTTTCCATACTCAGAACGCCCTCATCGACAAGCCTCGGCAGATATCTGCGAACAGTTCTCGGACTCAAATGGATGTTTTCAGCAACGTCCTTGGCGGTCACTTCTCCCTTGGAAATCAGAAGGTCGCGGACGGCATTTTTAACTTTAATGAGCGTCGAGTCTACTTGCTGTTCTTCGTTTCGTTTGGGAGACGAAACCGCAACAACATCCGGAACCGGCACAATCGCCTCGAAATAATCCCCATCGCTGAGAACCGGCTCCTTCCCGGTGTAGAGTTCCGAATATCTGAAAAGGTTACGCGTTCCACTGCCGAGTTCCTCTGCGAGACCGATCTGCATGAAGAAGTTCGCGATGATGGGATTCTTGGGCGTCGGCGAGACGTTGTCGGGCGATATACGGCCAGCGAATATGCACCTGCTGGCGTTCCTAGTCCTGATGGCATCACGTTCAATCACGAGCTGCGCGAGAAACGGGCTCGAGTACTCGCGATGGATGAGGGTGTTCGCCACGAGCTCACGCACGATGACGTCACGCGCATCGACACGTATGTCGCCGTCGAGCGCGAAAGAATCCGGCAGCCACTTCATGCAGAAGTCATGCAGCTGTCGATACGAATCGATCAGGTTCGTGGCAACCACAAGCCTATCGTCGTAACGGTCGGCGTTGATCCTGCGCAGAATCGCGTCGGTACGGTACACGGGGCACACGCCCATTATGGTCTCGTCCCGACCCAGAAGCACTATGGAAGCCAGATTGAAGCCCTCCTCGCCGGTCTGGAAGTCCTTGGTCTTGAGTCTCGCAGCTCTGAGGAGCTCGTCATCGGAAAGGCCGATCCACGGATGGCCGGGCCTGTATGCGCGCATCAGGCCTCTCGCACGGTCGAGGACGGACATGTCGAGATCGTCCTTTGCGACATGCGGGTAGATTCTCTGTTCCGTGTAGAGGTTCTGCTTACGTATGTACATGGCCGAGATCTGATCGTCGCCCTTGAGCCTGACGTCCACATCGGCCACTCGGTCATAGACCACGCCTTTAAAGCGGTAGACGCTCGGCCCCATGGGAACCCATACGTCGATGACGCACCTGCCTTGGACGGTGGCGTGTGTGATCTCCAAGCCCGGCGAGGTGTTGAACAGGGTTGGGTTGCTGGTCACGTTCACGATGTTCCGCTCGATGCCGACCACCGACTTCTCGTCCACGCCCTCGATGCTGCCGTCGTCGTTGACGCCGAGAAGGATGTGGCCTCCCTGGCGGTTGGCGAATGAACACACGGTTTCGAATGTGTCCTTCTCTGGCACGGCGCCGCACCTCTTGAACTCGACGGACAGCCCCTCGCCCTGTTCAAGCATCTCAGCTATGCCATGAACCATCGCGCAACCTCCTTCCAACCATGATTGCGGACAGAAAAACGACCATTTGTCCGCAATCATGACCGCAATCACAAATTTTTCACATTTACCTACAGCACTTTTCTCAACTGCATAAGATGCCTTAAGTCCTACTGCCAACTCAAAAAAGAAGCATTTCAAACTCTATCACATAAGACGATCGCACACTATCGACACCTCCCCAAGGGACACAATTGCGGTCACGATAATGGACAGGAAAATGACCATTTGTCCGCAATCATGACCGCAATCACAAAATCCACACATTTTGCGTGGCGTATGAATCCACAGTCCGAGCCGACCAGAATCTGCAGGGATAAAAATATCCCCGGCATGCTGGTACCGGGGATACTGCGATAGAAGCCACTCAAATCGACGTTTGAAACTAATTCGATTCGATTACACAGACCCGCATGCAGGCTGTCCAAACTGCGGCACGAGGATCCGTTTCAGTAGTTCAGGTCGTCGTCAAGGGCGCTTGTTTTTCGCTATGAACGCAGAAAAGGCCGTCCAAGACGACCTTTTCTCCACGGGGCCGGCGCCGGAAACACGACGCTTAAACGTTAATTCGGCATCCCGTGTATACAGCGCATACCGCCCGTACCCGCGAGCCTAACATGCATGGCAAATCTGCACAAGAGTGCGTGTTGTTTCCGATAAAACACCTCCTGACTACAGGCCGGTCAGAATCGTGGCAGGACCCGCTCATAAAGCGTGGTCTCGAATTCCCTCATCTGCCTTTCGACCATTTCGGTGAGATTACTGTCTTCGATCTTTAATCCCAATTCGATGTTCAGGTTCTCCGCGCTGTATGAGAAGTTGGCGCTCGTCACGAGCAGCACCTGATGATCGACGGAAAGGAACTTCGCATGGTTGCGGCAGGCTCTGTTACCTTCGAGCCGACGCGTCTTGAACACGACGGCTCCGGTTATTTCGCGGCATGCTCTTTCCAGCATTGTTCTTCCAGCTCCGTCGGTTTCCTCGTTCACTCCCGCATCCGCGTATATGCGAATATCCACTCCCCTTCTGTCTGAAGCATTTTTCAACGCATTCCAGAGAACCGACGTGTCCGTGAGATTGTATGTGGAACAAACTATCGATGTTCTCGCACGAGCTATAAGCGTGTCACGGGACGAGTTCAATTCGCCCAGCTGCGCATAGCCAAGCGGTGCCGTCCATACCGGCACGGTTTTATTTTCCTCGCTACGCGCTCCGACAAGAACCAGCAAGATACGCTGCAACGTCCCATCATCACGTGAATGAAGGTCGAACCCGATTCGTTCCAACAACTCGAAGACTTGCCGTCTATGTGACGCATGCACCGCGTCGCACGCACGAATGATTGTCTCACCGTCATCAAGGGAATACGCCATGTTCTCGGATTCAAGACCGGACAGCGTTTTCCCTAAAGCTATGATTCCTTGTCTCTGACGCTCATTCATATGCGTCATCCAAAGAACGACAGGCCAGCATAGTCGCCGGGGAGAGGAACGATGAACCTCCTGTCAAGGAAACGGTTGGCACGTTCGCATGACGTCTCCGACAACATGCAACAGCAATGGCATGCAGCCCCATGCAGGAAATCCTCCGGATCTTTGGGAATTCTTCCGGCACACACGGGATCGGATGAGCATCGGGTCATCTCCCGCAGCGCGTCCATCATGATTTTCGCGAATCGTTCCGGTTCGCTTAAGGACACGAGCCCGCCAAGCGTGCCGTCCGAATCGGACGCCGTAGTCACTATAAGCACGCCAGCTGCCGGAGGCCTATCCATCTCCTCATTTTCTTGCCATGCGTAGATTCGTTCGCTGAGGCTTGGAATGCTGTACCCGGCGGACATGGCCATTCGTTTGATAAGCGCGTGCGCGAACGTGTGGACGAGCCAATAGCGCGGTTGCGGCAGCTTGGTGTCGGGATCGACGTCTCTTGCCGTGTCGGATTGGCGGTTCAGCCAATTGCGCCGGTGAGCTTCCTTGTGCGTCTTCCATAGGTCGCTGTCCAGGACTTTCTGTTCCCAGCCTGCAACTTTCTCTTCGTCAAACTGGATGAAGACGCCTTCGCCTCGGTCTTCGGTGGCGGGGATCCATGTCGGCTTACCGTCACGGGTAAGTTTCACGAGTCTGATTCCAGGATCGTTGGCTCTGTCAAAGTCATCGATCCTCGTGAAGCCGAGCAGTGCGTTCACCTTGCGCAGCCTGTTCATGGCGAATACTCTGGCAACACCGGTCTGTTTGACGTCGTCCGAAACTTGCTGCTCGCTGACCACCAGACCGCTTTCCTTGTCTTCGAATCGTCCGGCCGCGAAAGGTTGCTGAAGGTACTTCCATTCGGGAACGAGCAGATCGACGGGATCCCAGTTCTCTTTGCGTTTGAGCCTTTCCTCCTCGGACTCCTGAGCAGCGGTTTCTTCGTTGAGATGATCCTCTATAACTTTCAGCAACACTTCATCACTAACACCGAGCAGCTCAGGTCGAGCTCTCCCACTATGTTCGATGGTTTTCTTGATGCTTTTGATGTTGTCTCCTGGTTCTTCCAGCATCCAATCGGACGGACCCAAAGAGGCCACAAGATTGTCATAAAGAGCTTGGCCATGTGCTTTCTCATCAAGCAGCGGCATATCGATGATACTTTGCGTCACCGGGAACCAAAGATTCGATGCGCCGATAAGCATGAGTCGTGTTTGTTTTTCGCAGCCTTGGTGCGCGAACGCGCCAAGATGGGGGAATCTTCCACGACATTTTGGCAGCTTGTCGGCCGCATCGGTCGATTGCGCCTCTCCCATGCTTCGATACGCCTTGCAGCTGTCGCAACGAATACCCGAGCCGGATAATCCGGTCAGATTTTCAACCATGTGGAGGACCGGATATTCAGCAGCAGGGCATTTCCCTCCCCTATGCACCCACCATGAGTAGGGGAATTCATCGACATGTCCGTCTGGGCATACAAGCAGGTAACGGGCGGGAATGCATGGTGATTTCCTGCATTTTCCTCCGGTATGCGTGAACTGTGCCTGATCGGGACGATACGGGTTCGCGTTCGCGTAGGTGAATTTGCTTAACGGAGCTAGCAGCTTGCAGCGTGTACATCTCAGCCACTGGGGAAACACCATTGCAGGCACCCCAAGATCCCTGCCGATGCTGGGGTCACGCGAGCTGGCGGATTCATGGGGGAATGGGCGCAACTCCTTTACCTGCCGGCCAAGCATAAGCTGCACCGTATCCAACAGCCTAGGGGCATGAATGGTCGGCGGCAGCGTAATGCGCCGCTCCCAGATGCGGTTCCAGCTTTCCAATCCCATAGGCATGACAGTGAAGTGTGGAAGGTCCATAACCGAACCGGGACCATACGTGTAAAGCAGTGTGGTTCCGCGGGAAGATCCAACTTTGGCATAGTTTTTGCCACTCTGGGTTTCCCTCAGATGCTCCTCATCGCCCAATGGATCGATGATTGAGTTTTCATCATAGATCATCTGGCCGTCTTCACTCATCGCTCTCCTCCTCATCGTTCTTGGTTCGACGATCCAGCATTTCCCATTCAGGCGCCCCTTCCGGCTCAGCGAAGCTTAGCCTCTCCGGGTCTGGCGAGACGAGGATGTTGATTTCAGGCTGCACTTCTCGCATCGAATTGGCAACGATGAATCCTCTTTCGTCTCCATGCGCGAAGTTTCCAACATTTTCGGCAGAGCACATCAATGCCCTGTAGTTGCCGTCGTCCGATGGCATCTTCTCGTAGACCAATCGTTGGTTTCGGCGTTTCGCGTCGTTTGCGAACTGTTTCCAGGCGTCAAGCCGATTGGCAAGTCTGGCGTGCGCGTATTTAGCTTCTTGCTCACCAGAAGCACGTTGAATACGGTTATCCAGCTTCTCGAAGAGCGTTTCGACGCTCTGTTCGTTCGATTCCAGAAGTCCGGCATTACGCTCGGGATTCATTCCGTTGTTCCGGACGATCTGGCATGCGCGTACGGAGCTGACCAACAGTCCCTCAACTCCCCTGTCCACGGATGTCACGGAGAACGGAGTGACCGATAAGGGTTCGACTCTTGCGTAGAACGAATCATGGTAGGCCTTGAACTGTTCGAAGTGGGCGAGGTCTCGCGGCCGCGCCCAGTTGCCCAAGGTCACGACCAGTCCTGGCCGGCTCGCGTCTCGACCAACTCGTGAGGATGCCTGAATGTATTCGGCAGTGTTTTTCGGCTGCCCGACGATCATCATCAGGCCCAAGCGGGACACATCCACACCAACCTGGAGCATCGATGTGGCCAGAACCACATCGTAGGGAGCCTTGCCTTCTCTAACATGCGGCTTCTCTTTGTGGAGCCTGCGTTCCAGATTGTCTTTCCACGCGGCATTCGAATCGTATCGCTGGTCGAACCCTATGCTCATGTCATTGAGGGTGGAGACTATGTCGGATGAGGAGATTCGTGATGTCAGCTCGCCGATGTTGAGGCTGTAGGATGTTCCGAATCTTCGTGGCAGCAGGCTTCCTCCCTTGCCGCCTTTGATATTCGTGCTGATATCGTCCTGCATGAATCGTGCCATGCCGGCCAGTTCCCTGGTTGTGGAGAAATACCCGACAAGCGTCATGTACGGATCCGCCGAATCGTCTCCGGAACGGTCAAACAGAAGCTGGGCTCCTCTGAGGATGGCTTCCGATGTTTTGATTTCGGCCTTGCTCAACCTCACGCCTGTCGTTGACAGACCTATGTAACGTCGACCGGGTGTACTGGCATTGCATGCCTGCTCTTTGGAGAAGAAGGTGTCCGAAACGTCCAGCACCTGAGGCGGGAAAATGGTTGTTCGCCGCGCATAAAGGCTTCTGATTTGGTCTCTGACGTTCCTCACGGTCGCCGATGAAGCCACGATCATGGGGCGGATGGTGTTTCCCGAACTGTCCTTCCACGTGGACAGCACGTCAATGGCCGCTTCGAATAAACCTACCGTGGTTCCCAACGATCCGGTAATCAGATGAAGTTCGTCCTGAATGATCAGATCCGGCGGCCGTAGTCTCGTCGCCGGATGCACTGACGCGGCAGGATGGCCGTTCTTCCCCATATGTTTGGAATTGTCTTTGATGCCGCAGGATTCGTAGTCGGATTTTCCTTCAACATCCAGGCAGGGCACGTATCCGTGCCTGTCGCACCGCCGCCCGACATATCCGAACAGCGCTGAGGCCATGCCTTCGCGTGCGAGACGCGCGAATTTGTCAACCGTGGCGATGACGAACGCCGGCACGAGTCGATAGATTTCCTCATCTGTGGTAAGCACTGGAATACCTTCCGGCACAAGGCTGCCCTCGGAGAAAGGGCATTCGCCTGATTGATCCGGGCAATGCACGTATACCCTGCCTACGGTCATATCGACTTTCAGGTCTCTGGCCGACAGTGTTCTGCCACACCAAGGGCAGTTGACGATCTGGAGTGCGTCCGGGTTCCTCTTCGAGTTGTTTCCGCGAAAATCCCGTAGTTCCTTGTCAACCTCCTTCACCCATTTGGGGGTGACATTAGAGCCTACCCACAGACCGATGCGGAAGGGCTCATCACCCCACATGTCGGGATGCTTGCGACGTTCCAGTTCCGCCGCGCACACCAGTGTCGCAGCACGTTGGAACTGCTGCGAGGTCAACAGTCGCAACGTGTAGCGCATAAGCACGGTGACGCCTTCCATGCCGTTAAGACGGCCTTCCGCACCGTCGATGATGCCTTGTCTGCGCCGAGCCGCGAATGCATATGCGGCGAGTCCCAGATATGCTTCGGTCTTGCCGCCGCCGGTCGGGAAGAACAGCAGCTGTGAGCTGGCGAGACTCTGATGAGAACGGGTCTTGTATGAGGGTTCACTCAGCGCGTGAATCTGCATGAGGATGAACGCTATCTGGAACACGCGCCAATGATGGGGGAACGGCTTAGTCTCAATTTCACGTTCAGCCGTGTCAAGGGACGTTCTGTCATAGTCGATGCTCATTCCGGCGACCTGGGTATGGACACGCTGGTCGGCCATGACTCTGTTCATGAATCTGAAGCAACGCTGGGCTTCTTCATTTGCAACAAGAAATTCGATGCCGTCCGCTAGCTGCTTCTGCACACGCTTAGCGTCCGCGACCGCGTCTTTTGCCGTGTTTTGAAGGTGTTTCGGGAGTTCGCTTATGCTGTCTTCCTGCGCTCGAAGCCAATTGGCATAGCTCTCTGCGATCGGTGTGAGGCCTCGTCTGAGAGCGTCCACATCGGCATCGGCAAGAACGTTCATGTCAAGTTCCGCGCCTTCGACACTTTGCGCCGAGGTCTGAGGTATTTCCGCCGTCGGCATCCATGTGGTCCGTACGGATGTGGCTTTTCGTTCATCGTCCGGTGAGATGGTCCAGTCTGCCGAGCAGGTGCGCCCTACAGCGAATTCGAGTCGGTTACGGTATTGGAGGTTGAGCCGCTGCACTTCGGGATCGTTCTCTTCAAGGAAGGAATCATCCTCGTTCCAATCATGAACAGGAAGAAAGACCGGCTTGCCATCAGCATCGATGTTCAATTCGGTCTGGTATATCCAATCCCCCATCGAAATGTGTTTCCCGACAACTTCTTTGTCGTTGCACAGGGCGACATCCACAAGATATCGGTCAAGCGTCGCATCGTCATACAAATCGACACGAAGCACCACCGTTCCCTCTACCGGGAAGGAGGATGTCACGCCGGTTTTAAGCTGGCTCAGCCGCACAGGAACGGTATGCTCGTGCGGTGTTCGACGGAACATGCGAATGGGTTTCCCCTTGCCGTCAACTTCATCGGTTTTCTCCGTGCCATAAGTTCCCCACGAGCAATGGATGCTGAACAATTCAAGGTCATGAGGAACTTGGAATCGTAGTCCCATAGAGGATGGGATCACCAGGCCGCGTTTCTGTGGCGCGTCTTTGGTCTCGTCATCCTCATCGCTGTCATAGGCGCCAGGCTCGTCTTCCATGTCATCGTCATCTTCGAGATAGATGTTCCGACTGCTTTCGTTTCCTTCATCGCTTTCGTCAACGAGCTTCATCGGAGCGATTCTGCCGAGAATGTACTTCGTCTTGGGCGAGGTGCCGATGAGTTCGTTCGGACCATCCGAGGGACCAAGCATTTCCCGTTTGAGGATATCCTGAAGGTTTTCCCTGACGGTGTACGACGTTCCATCAAGCGGGAAGCCAAGCTGATAGTTCTTGCTTCCCGATTTGTTTTCGGTCTGCTCAGGCATTATTTTCCTCCTGATTTTCCTTTTCGTTCTTGGCTCTGCGCTGATTCTCTTCCAGAAGCCGGTCGAGAATTTCGATTCTCGCTTCAGGGCAGACGGTCCATCGGGTCATTTTGCGGTAGGTATGGAAGCCATGGTTGAGAGGCACATCCTCCCAACCGTAAGCCTTCATGACGGTTTCATCCAACTGCTTATGGATCTCACGCAACCGCGCTATATCTTCATCGCTGGAATCACTGATGTCAGGATCGTTGACCATGTTGTACAGGCTCGTCATGCCGAGGTCCCGGCGCTGCATAATCTCCTGCCGCGTCTCGAAAAGTGTTCGTCCAATATCGCTAAGCTCGCTATTTTCCATAGGTCTTGGGAAGGTGACGAACACGGCGGACGGAACGTACGTCGGATCCTGCCTCATACTCGTCCCGTACTTGACGCCCCAATCACGATGCATGGCAGATGACAGGACGGCCAAATCCGAATACTTGTCCGTTGCAAAAACAACCAATTTCGCATCACAAACCTGTTTACTAGACACGAACTGCGGCATCAGTGTTTTACTCACCTGAGCAATCACAAGAACTTTGTCAAGATTAGCGATGGCCTTGCGCATAGCAGGTCTTTTCTCAGCATATTGCCACCAATAATCTCGATAGACTTTGCGGTTGTTCCTCGCTCTTTCTTCCCGGACATTATCAACAAGATGCTGGTATGGCACCGGATACCGTTTCGCCTCTTTTTCGCTACGGTCATTAAAATCTATAACCCAACGTGAAGCGGAACAGTTAGGACGAGAGTTCAAGTCCTCACCATTCAGGTATGGGAATAATACCTCCTTGTTTTTTGGATCCTGGTCAATCCATTCCCGGGCAAGGTCAGGCTCAATTACGAATCCTAAGCCAAGCACATAGCAGCCAATAAAGGCTATACGCTCATTTTCCTTTAGGGCCTCTGGGATTCCAGATACCCTGCCCTGAGGTTCAAGAAGAGTGGATATGCGTCGTACTGGCGTACCATCGCATACCTTGTCGATATCGTCTGGCAGTCGTCCTTTGACTCCCCACACCGCGGCATATTCAAGATTCGCGCTACTGACTGGCCATGGCCTTGACTGTACTGATCTGGTGATTGTGAACTTATCAGCGACCATCCGATCAAGGCCCACTTCACGAGTGGCACCTTGCGCGATGGTATTGGTCGCGAGCAAGCCGAGCGTACCGTTCTCTCGTAGAAGCGTCATGGATCTTAGGAAGAAATACGCGCATAAATCCGCGCTTCCCCTATTGCCGCCAGCAAGAACATTAACGCACCATTCACGGATATTGTCGCCCATGGCACCAGTAAGTTTCTGCCCGCCAAGGAACGGGGGGTTTCCGACGATGGCGTCAAATCCACCGTTTTCCATGACCTCGGGTATCTCAATCGGCCAATGAATGCACCGCCAGCGTTCGTAATCAGTAGAAACGGTTGGAGTGAGTCCTTCATCAATGAGGCCCTCCAGCATGGTACTGTCACCGATGGTCCCGTTGGACGGATACGCCCGACCGATGGCAACTGCAAGGTTATCGTAAGCCTCATCCATCTGCTTGCCAGGCTTGCCTTCGCAGCTAAGGCCGGCCGCAATAACACCATCCGCTATCGTGCGTATTTGCGCCAGTAGTGCATCTATTGCTTTCATCTGGCGATGTTTCGCACTGGAGGACCGCTGCGGATCATCTGGGTTAATCTCGTCGGAAAGCCGGTCACGCAGACGGCGAACTTTTCGCAAAGTGTCGCCAACATTGACTATGCCTGCAGACTGATCAATCGCATTAACTTCAAAGAGCTGCAACGGTCGTTCAGCCGCATCAATGCGCTTGTTCTCAATCTGGGCGAGACTTGTCACACCCAATAGCGAATTGCCGTGCAATATCTTGTTGTCGATAAAGCTGAAGGGCAGGTTGCGGTCCAAGGAAACGAGCCAAAGGCTGAGCTTGCACATTTCTATGGCCATATCATTGATATCCACGCCATACAAGCAGGATGCCACTACTTTGCGGATGGCCATAAGTCGCACTTGCTCCGGAGTCCCATCGGGAATCAGCTCCTCCTGCCGCCATGCGGTAACGAGTTCTCCGGCGAGGTACCTGGCCGCCGCGACAAGGAAGGCTCCCGAGCCACAAGCGATGTCGGCCACATGCAGGTTAAGCAAATCGTTGGATGAGATGTGCCGCCACTCGTTCCGGTTGTTGGTCTGATATGGTCCGGGATTGTAGACAAGCGGCTCCAACGCATGCTGCACGACCTCCTCAGCGAGACTTCTAGGCGTGTAATGGGCACCGGCGTTCTTGCGTGACGGCGTCTCTGTGACATACAGGTCGCCTTTAAGGAACACAACAGGCTTATTTCGAAGATCTCGGCGGATCAGGCCTATCCATGGACGTAGACGGTCACGTATGGTTTCGTCACGCGAAACCGCGAGAAGCGCGAGCTCACTATCTTCAGGAATCAGCGTCGTGAGCATTTTCGCCATTTTCGATGTCGTTGGCGGCGTAGAGGCCGTCGTATTAGCCTTGACCCATTTCTCTATGGCTTTGGCTTCCTTCTCTCCTCGGGGATCATTCGCGGCTTTGCCGGCGATTTCCTCCAATGCGTCCAATGGCATTTCCGGCTCTTCGCCGTTTCTTCCGTTCAGCCCGAGGATGATGGATTCGCTTCGACGGCACGTATAGCCGAGCAGACCCTCGTAGATGTATCCGATCTGTTCGACATCGATGTCTCGGAACGAAATACGGCGGGAGTCTTGGCCGACCTGCGCAATTTGGACGGAATGGAGCACGTGACGCATCACACGGTCCGACACGGATACCTTAAGTTCGCCGTGCTCGTTGACGACCATGAGGAATGGGTATCGTTCGGGATCGAATACGGATCCGCCATAGGCGGGCAGTCTCATGTCTTCGAACGTCGCACCTTCGAACAGTGCCTGCGATGTCGCGATAAGACGATGCCAGGCCATGCTGGTGCCATCCATGGCCTCGTCCCCTTCGTTGTTCGCACGGGCTTCGAGCTCATCAAGCACGGTCGCCATGCCGTAGGCGTTTTCGAATAGTCTGCTTTGAGGCAGCAGTCCACGTTCTTCAGCGAAAAGAAGAAACACAATGCGCATCATGACAGTCACGGTCGCTTCGTAGATTTCCTCGCCACTCTTAGGAAATGGATCCTCCAAGCCCTCGTTACGTGCTTTTGCCGACGTCTCACTGAAAGCAGACACAAGCAATTCGACGGCTTGTCTCACCTGCCGACCCAAAGTATCGGTGATTTCCTCAGCAGAGGTTACCGATTTCACGAACAAGTCGGAAAGCGAGGCTTCCGCGAGGGTCAGACGACGTATGCTCAGCAGTTCGACGAAAGCATCTCTCACGGTCGGCGTGTCAACCCACATCTGGGAATCGAACTGTCCCCACGCCGCAGGACCGTCTTTGGGGGCACTGACGATTGCCCACCAACGTCCGTCAGTGACTATTCCGATGCTGCACTCTGATTGATCGACGCGCAGCATGTCCTGCATTCTATCGAGCATGGTGGCTTGCCAACCATCGTGGGAAGCGTCGGCAAGTGTGCCTTGCATCGGCTCAGGCGTAACCATGACTAGAGCTACATCACGGTCATGGATTTTGAGAATACCTGTGGGAACGGCGAACACGCGTTCATCTGGTGAGAAGATTTGGTACCGCAGCTTGTCGGAGTCGGTCGGGGCGACATACCTGTCATGCCATGCAAGCATGTCACGCAGCACAAAATCAACCCATCGTCCACACGCAGGCATGTACTGCTTCACCATGTTTTCAATGGCCGACGGATCATCGCCGCTCAGCGACTGATGCCAGGAATCCCATGCCTGTTCAAAGGCTTCCTTCTCGTCTTTCAGCCGGGTGATAATCCGCGATCCTTCAGGATGGCTCGCGAGGGTGGGCATGCCCTGAGGCCAGGCCTCCCTCAATGGAGGAACAGCGAGGAACGGCCCCCTCGGCCATAACGAGCTGAAGCCAGTCCTTGTGCATTTGCGCGGCGGTTTGCGGAATGCGGCGGCGGCCGCCACGTGCATTGTTCGTGGGCATTAGCGTTCTACCTTCCACTGTGCCGCATCCTGCGGGCTGACGGCGAATACAAGCGCCGCGATGGATACGTATGGCTTGACATCCCTGTAACGGTTGCGAATGGTTTCAAGTTCACGTTGCTCTTCGGCGCCAAGGTCATCCAATCGCTGCTCCATTTTACGAATGTCCCTTTGGCGCTGTCTGCGTTCATCGTCTTCCCACAAGGTGAGCTGAAGATCGTTCTCATCCTGCCTGCGTAGGGATTCAAGCGAATCGTTCAGATTCAGTCGGAACTGTTCAAAGATGCCATGAGCGCGTGCGAGATCGACTTCCTCCCGATCCTTCAGGCTTGACGTGACTTGCTCCTGGCGAGACCTCGCGCGTCTGCCAACAGCATCCTCGAGTCTGTCTCGAAGACGACCGTTGTTAGCGGACCATTCTCTTTCGAGCTTCTCGAGAATCGATCTGTCGGCAAGCTTGAGCTGACGCGACGCGTCAAGAGTGTCCGAAAGCAGATTCTGAACCTTTTCCTCGGCAAGATTCTGGGCGCGGAAACGCAGACCTGTGACGAATACCTCCTCATGTACCCGGAGGCCTCCTCGACCCACAAGGACAAGTCGCGAAACCGCTGCGGCGCACGTGTAATCAAGATCGGGAACGACAACCGCCGTCACCCTATGCAATTTTGTTTCCTGCCCATACAGGTTGCCACGAAGCGTTCGCGATGCCTTGGACATGAGTTCGCTGCCCAAATGCATGTAAACGACGCCCCGGTTTTCTTGTGCGTTTTTCTCGTCGAACGTGACGGATTGCACCACGTTGGGATTCAGTCGCGTACGCAATCCGTCTGCGATGCTTCTCCAACCTGGATTCAGTTCAGGGAGTCTGAATGTCAGGTTTTCTGGATCGTCATTTACGGGGATGAGCTTCGGCTGGTTCGTGAGTTCCAGCGCGGTATCGACAACACGTCGTTCCGATTGCGCGGTCAAATGCATCTGGGCCTTGCTGGAGTCATACTCGCTGGCAAGACCGGTGAGTTGCCGATTCAGTTCGACGCTACCGGCGAGGGTTCTGTTGATAGCCTCGTCTGATTTCGCAGTAGAATCCTTCGCATTCTCTTTGAGGTCGTAATGGGTCCCGAGGAATTTGTTCGATATTTCCCTGTCGATGAGCGGGTTGACGGAGCCGAGATCCTCAAGCTCCCGCGAGACTTTCTCGGCAATGGTACGCATGAAGGCCATATCCCCCTTCATGAGGGCGCTTTTCCCCGTTGGCTGGAAATAGTAAATCTCCGGCGTCTTGGTCTGCCCATAGCGGTCGATACGTCCGATTCGCTGTTCGAGTCTGGATGGGTTGAACGGAACATCGAAATTGACAAGCCTGTGGCAGTATGCCTGAAGATCTATTCCCTCGCCTGCGGCATCGGTGGCGAGCAGTACTCTAACGGCTTCCTCTTCCGGATCGGCATTGAACTTGGCACGAATGAGTTCACGCTCTTCAGAAGGCGTCTGTCCGTTGATAATCATGAGACGCTTATTATTCGTATAGCCTTGTGACTCAAGGACCGTGCGAATCCATTCCAAAGTGTCCGCGTATTCAGTGAATATGACGACACGTTCATCCGTCCACTTATTGCGCCCTTGGGGACGGCAGATGGAATCGAGCCATTTGACAAGAGCCTCAAGCTTGGCGTTGGCAACCGCTTCAAACCCATTCGCCCACGCTAAGAGATCTTCCAACTGGCCGTCCTCGGCAGCGCCCAAAGGATCATCGGAACGACTTTTCCTTATGGATTCATACTCCGGCTGATCCTCCATGCCCTCTTCCATGTCGTTTTGGCCGGATCCCATCACTTCGGTGTAATAGTCGTCATCGAAGTCATATTCGCCATCCTCCGACTCGGAAAGGTAACGTCCCAACGTAACCGCAAATGCCCACGGGCTTGAGAGTAGCCTTTTCTTGAATAATAGGGTGGTCACGCCTAAAGATCTGGCGTGGCCTTGCTTCCGGCTCACCGATTTCTTGAGGATGTCATCGAGAAGCTGATAGTGAGATTCTTCAGATTCTTGCGGAGTAAACCTAATCGTCTCGATTTTTCGAGCTTTGTAGTTCTGACCCTTAACTTGCGTTTTGAGCCGTCGAACCGTGACTTCCTGAAGAGCCTTCTCATCAATGGATGCGCCTCTTGTGAATCGTCTTGAATCAACCATCTCCAGCAAAGCAGTAAATGATTCGGAATACCCGTTATGAGGCGTGGCGGAAAGGAACAAGCGGTGCTCGCAATGTTCGGCGAGGCGCCGTATGGCCACGGTACGTTTGGAATCGACCGCATAACCTCTGATTTTTCCAGTGGAGGCTGGTGCCGCAGGGGCGACGTGATGCGCCTCATCGACCACAAGGATGTCAAAGGAATATTGTCGTGCGGAATTCGACTGCCTCGTACCGGAATACACTTCTTCCAGAAGTCTTTGCGCTCGAACGGACGAAACCCATGCCATCGATAGAATCACGCGCGGGAACAACTTCAACGGATTAGCGCCAAGACCATATTTCCTTCTGGAATCAGAAATCGTCTCGGAATTAACGATCACAAATTCAAGACCGAATTTTTCACGCATCTCATCCTGCCACTTCAGGCACAATGACGGCGGGCATACGATGGCTGCAGTTCTGGCGCGATGACGCAGAAGCAGCTCCTGGACCACCATGCCCGCCTCGACGGTCTTGCCCAAACCAACGTCATCGGCCAGAAGAAGATTCGTTCTTGGCGCAGAAAGCGCTCTTCGCAGCGGTTCCAGCTGGTAAGGCTCAAGGTTCGCTCCCGTGCGGAATGGCGCTTGGAACTTTTTCGCATCCGCACTGGTTACCGCACCCCAACGCATAGCATCGACGAACGCTCCCAACTTATTTGGATCATCGAACGATCCAGGATTGATGATGTGGGGCAGTCCACGGTCAGGAACCACGCTCTGTCCCACTTCAAGTTCCCAAATGACCGACAGCTCATCACCCATCCGGTCCTCTTCGAGTGATTGGAGCGAAATCACATGCTGTTTTCTTCCATGGGATTCATCCGCAGGACTGCGCGAGATTCCCTGTTCCTGAACATCAGTAACAGCCCAAGTAGCGCCTCGCACTTCCACAACATTGCCTACTTCAGGTAGCACAGGCATGTTTTTCGCGGTCTGCTCCATCCCTAAGAAACTCCCTCTCCATTCGGATTTCAATGCCGACATCCCAGTCTTTATCTTTGCATGTAAATGCCATCAACGACTCGCTGTTTTGGAATACCCAGTCTCACCCAAGACCGTTCCATACAGCAAAGCGTCTTTTAACTAGTCAGGACAAATCACAGCCCTTCTTTCCGAATCGTCATCAGCTCGACTCCAAACTTCCATTGCCTCTAAACACGACGCCAATCAGTTCATCCTTGACGATCTTCGTCTGGTTGTTCAAAGCCCGGGGTCATGGTTATCTATCCTAACCGACTTCAAGCGATAACCCCGTATTACACAGCACACGCCGAAAAAACTTTATAGCAACCACAGAAAATTGAAACACATGAAGTCTACGGGCAACAGATTCCAGAACAATCCGTCGAACAGCCCCGTTGAGGGAGTATTCTGGAGTGTATTGCTTTCAGCGTTGAAACCGGGAGGCCTTGGATGTAGTCCTGCTCAGCAAAGTTCGAAACGGCATGAGTAATTATTACTTGCAGAGATTGCTAATCCTATATTCATAACGAAAGTAGATGTGACTCGTGATAAAAACAATCAAAATAAAGAATTGCGCCACCTATCCACCGGAAGGCACTTCAATTGAAAATTGCCAAAAGGTTAATTTCTTTTATGGTGCTAATGGTAGCGGAAAAACAACGATTAGTAACTTCTTGCAGAATCCTGCAGATTCACTATATCGTGAATGTAAAATCGAATGGGAAAACGGTGCTGATGCTGACATATTGGTCTATAATCGTCGTTTCCGTGAAAGAAATTTCAAAGAGAACATTGCTGGTGTTTTTACGCTTGGCCAAGCAACTATCGAACAAAAAAACGCTCTTGAATCTTTGAAAAAGCAAAGGGACCAGAAATCCGAGGATCTCCGAACGAGGACCGAAACTCTCAAAAAGAAAACCGACGATGCGGAAAAGCAAAAATCTGAGTTTCGTGATAGAGTCTGGGAAAAGATTCTAAAACAAAACGATGTTGAGTTTCAAGAAGCATTCAGTGGTTTCCGAAATAATAAAGAGCGCTTTCGAGACGAAGTACTAAAACAATATGATATTTCACATTCTTCTGACAAGAGACGTGATGATTTGCTTTTACGAGCTAAAACATTATTTGTGCAGAAACCACAAAAATATAATGTCATGTCATTTGATATTGACAACATAGTTG
>SKEJ01000171.1_pt1 | contig 45111 bp, 35 predicted proteins | sample 4826721 | NCBI WGS metagenome assembly SKEJ01 (sample SAMN11008812, study PRJNA524170) | human gut metagenome | biome: Human fecal sample; material: Feces; isolation source: fecal sample from pouch patient p31 | host: Homo sapiens | place: Israel: Tel-Aviv | collected 2015-06-02 | reverse complement strand
ATGCCGCGGGGTCGGGGCCGGGCAGGCCCGGCCCCTACCCCCAATGCAAGCATAACACGATACCCCGTAGGGCGGCCGGTCCCCGGCCCTGCATCTGCCCATAGACGCCCGCTGCGCCTTACACGCCCGGGCCGGGCATGCCCGGCCCCTACCCCCAATGCAAAGCATAACACGACACCCCGTAGGGCGGCCGGTCCCCGGCCACCGCGGCACACCATAGATTTACGCGAGGAGTATACTATGAAAATCCCTGCAAAAGGCTTTACCCACGGCGGAAAATTCCATGCGGACGATGTTTTTTCCACCGCCCTTTTACAAATCCTGCGCCCTGACATTCAGGTGACGCGGGGCTTCGTTGTGCCGGATGACTTCGACGGCATCGTCTACGACGTCGGCGGCGGTATGTTCGACCACCACTCCGAGCCGCGGGAGTGCCGCCCCAACGGCGTGCCCTACGCCGCGTTCGGCCTGCTGTGGCGGCTGCTCGGCGCGCAGCTCGTGGGCGAGCATCAGGCCCGCCTGCTGGACGAAAACTTCATCCAGCCGTTGGATCTGAACGACAACACCGGCGAGCAGAACTCGCTGGCCGACGCCATCGGCAGTTTTAACCCGCTGTGGGACTCGAAGGATGACCCCGACGTGTGCTTCTGGCGCGCCGTGCCCGTGGCAAAGCAGATCCTTGAGAACGAGATCGCCGCCGCCAACGCCGTGAACCGCGCCGACGACACGGTCCGCCGCGCTTACGCCAGCATGAAGGACGGCATCGTCGTGCTGCCCGCCTATATGCCGTGGAAAAACGGCCTGTACAAGACCGACGCGATCTTTGTCGTCTACCCCAGCCAGCGCGGCGGCTACAGTGCGCAGTGCGTCAACGACCACCGCACCAAGCGCAGCAAGCAGCCGTTCCCGGTGGCGTGGGCCGGCAAGCCCGAGGACAAGCTGCGCGAGGTCAGCGGCCTGGGCCTGCGGTTCTGCCACCCCAGCCGGTTCCTGATCACCGCCGATGACAAGGCGACGGCCATCGAGGCATGCCGCCGCACGCTGCGCGCCGCGGGGAAGAAGGTCAGCGAGGAATGAGCGAAGCCGAACCGATTCGCTTTGGCCCGTCCCCCAGCCCCGCCGAGGCGCAGGAGCCGACCCCCGCGCCCGCCTGGGCCTACCTGCTGCGCTGCCCGGACGGCAGCCTGTACGGCGGCTGGACGAACGATCTGGCCCGCCGCGTAAAGGCCCACCGCAGCGGCAAGGGCGGGGCCAGGTACACAAAAAGCCATGGCAGGGACGCCGTGCGCCTGGCCTACGCAGAGAAATGCGCCGATAAAAGTGCGGCGTTAAAACGCGAAGCAGCGCTGAAAAAGCTGCCGAAGGCCGACAAGGAGGCCCTGGCCGCCCGGTGGGCCGCCGACAACAAAATTACCCTGCGGATGGCTACGCCGGACGATGCCGCCGCGGTCTGTGCGCTGTACAACTGGTACGTGCGCCACGGCACGCAGACCTTCCAGTACGCGCCGTCCACCGTGGAGGAATACCGCGCGAACATTGCCCGTGTGCGGGAGAACGCGCCGTTTATCCTGGCCGAGAGCGCCGACGGGCGGCTGCAGGGCTTTGCCTGCGCGCACCTGTGGCATGAGCGCGAGGCGTACTCGTGGGATGTCGAGACGACGGTCTACTGTGCGCCCGACTGCGTCGGTCAGGGTGTCGGCGGGCGGCTGTACCGCGCGCTGCTGGCGCTTTTGAAGGTGCAGGGCTATTACAACGCCTTTGCCCTTGTGGCCGGAAATAACCGCCAGAGCAACGATTTCCACCGCGCGTTAGGGTTCAAAAAGATGGCGACGGAGAAGCGCACCGGGTACAAGTTCGGCCAATGGCTGGATCTGGATTACTGGGTGATGGTTCTGCACGAAGGCGGCGGGGAGCCGCAGCCGGTCCGCAAGACCCTGACGGACGCGGAAATTGCGGAGGCGATGGGGTAAGCATGCCGCCCTACGGCTGTAATACAGGTAACATCTGCCCCTAAGCCGCGCGGTAGGGGCCGGGCATGCCCGGCCCGGTGGCTGCCCGTAAACGCGCGGTTACCGTACACGGGCACGGAGCGGTCAAGACCGCTCCCTACAAAGCACCCGTGAATGTTAGTCCGTAGGGAGGGGTCTTGACCCCTCCGCCGCGGCCTTGCGCGGCAACCCGTTAAACGGGCGGCCACGCGGACCTTCGGCGGCATGGGGGCATGCCGCCCTACGGCTGTAATACAGATGAGCACTCGTCCCAAAACCCCGACAACGCCATAGCCAAAAAAAGCGCTGCTGTCACTCTCCGACAGCAGCGCTTTTTGCGTCTATTTTATTGGAATTTCTTCGGTTCCTTCTTTGTAAAGAAGGAACAAAACCCCCGTAAATCAAATCGCCCCGTTCTCCCGCAGCCACGCCTCCAGCTCGGCGGCGGGCTTGTAGCCGACGGACCGGCTGACCTCCTGACCGTTCCTGAAAAGCAGCAGCGCCGGGATGGCGTCGATCTTGCGGGCCATGGCCAGCTTCAGGTTCTCGTCGGTGTTCAGCTTGCCGACCTTGACGGTGGGATGCGCCGCGGCGAGCTCCTCCAGCACGGGGCCCATCATCTTGCAGGGGCCGCACCAGTCGGCCCAGAAATCCACCACGACGGGCATGGCGCTCTGTAAAACCTCGGTGTCAAAATTCTGTTCGGTGATCTTGATAGACATAGTTGCATCTCCTTTTATAGTAAACTCAAATTTTTGCGTCCGCATACTGTAAGGCCAGCACCGCGCGGATGTCCCGGCTCGAATGCCCGATGCGTATTTCGTACCGGCCCGGCGCGGCGCACCAGGCGTGCAGCTCGGGGCTGTAACGGCTTATATCCTGCGGCGTCAGCGTAAAGACGACCTCCCGCTCCTCGCCGGGCTGCAGGTCGATCTTCGCAAACCTGCGCAGCGCCTGGGGCACCCGCCCGCCCGGCACCGGCGCGCCCGTGGCATCGGCCACATAGAGCTGCACGACCTCGGCTCCGCGCATCGCGCCGCTGTTTTTCACCGTCACCCGCGCGGTCACGGTGCCGCCCGGCGTCAGCGTGTCGGCGTCCAGCGCCGCGCCGCGGTAGACGTAACCCGTGTAGCTCAGCCCGTGGCCGAACGGCCAGCGCACCGGCATTTTGCGGGCGTCATACCAGCGGTAGCCCACGTAGACACCCTCGCGGTAGTCGGCGGTCACGCCGTCACCCGGGAAATCCAGATAGCAGGGCGTGTCCTCCAGCCGCAGGGGCCAGGTCTCGGGCAGACGCCCGCAGGGGTCGGCGTCGCCCCACAGCAGGGCGTCCGTGGCCTCGCCCAGACCCTCGCCCGCCAGATACATGCACAAAACCGACGATACATCGTCCGCCCAGGGGCACTCCACCGGGCCGGAGGTGTGCAGCACCACGACGGTGTTCTTCTGCACGGCGGCCACGCGGGCGATCAGGTTGTTCTGGCATTCGGGCAGGCGCATGTGCCGCCGGTCCGCGGCGGCCAGCTCGGCGCATTCGGGCAGACCGGCAAAGATGACCGCGGCGTCCGCAGCTTCGGCGGCGGCCACGGCACGCAGGAACTCCGCCTCGTCGCGCTGGTCGCGGTCCGCGGGGAAGCCCTCGATATAATGGATCTTGCGGCCATGCAGGACCGCAGCGTCGATGGCACTTGTGACCTGCGGCGCGCGGGGATGACCGGCGGAATAGCGCGGGTGGTCGGCGAAGGCGCCGATGTAGGCTACCTTCTGCCCCTTGTGCAGCGGCAGTGCGCCCAGGTTGCGCAGGAGCACACCGCTCTGCTTGGCCAGCTCGACAGCCAGACTGCGGTCTGCGGTGCGGTCACGGTCCGCGGGGGACGGCTGGGTCGAAGCGGCCAAAAGAATGCGTATAATGTTCGATGCAGCGCGGTTTAAAACGGACTCATCCAGTGCGCCGGACTGCACGGCATCCACAAGCCGCCCCGCGTCCGCAGGGGCAAAGTCCACGCCCGCGGCCAGCGTCCGGGCCGGGTCCTGCACCGCGCCCGGCTCTGCCAGCACCGCACCGGCAAAGCCCCACGCGCCGCGCAGCGTGTCGGTCAGCAGAGCCGTGTCCTCGCAGATGCGGGTGCCGTTCAGCTGCCCCGCGCTGCACACAACGGCCCGGGGCTGCCCGTCCCGCACGGCAGTCTCAAACGCGGGCAGGTAAAGCTCCTGCAGCGTGCGCTCGTCAACACGGCGGTTCAGCGTCCGGCGGTCTGTCTCCTGGTTGACCACGGCCAGCCGCCCCGCGCAGCCACCCACACCCGCGCTCTGCACGCCTTGCAGGAACGCCGCGGCCAGCGCCCCCGTCAGGCAGGGGTCCTCGGCCCAGGTGTCGGCGCTGCGTCCGCTCAACGGGCCGCGCTTCAGGTTTACGTCCGGCACCTCCAGCAGCTGTGCGCCGCTGCTGCGCGCCTCCCGCCCGAGCGCCGCGCCCATGCGGCGGGCCGCCTCCGGGTCAAACGACGCTGCCGCCGCGCACGCCGACGGAAAGCAGACGCCCCCGGCAGATTCCTGACTGTGCAGGCCGTTGACCCGCAGCGCCGGAAGGCCCAGCCGCGGGACCGCCGCGCCGGTGCAAAGACCGGCCTTTTCTTCCAGCGTCAGCGCGTCCATAAGCTCTTGAACGGTAGCGTACATGGGAAAATTCTCCTTTGACAAAGCAGTTTTCAACATTATACCACGACGCGGGTGGAAAATAAAATAAAAAAGTGTAAAATTATAGCTGTGAGGACACAACCTTGTAACAACACGGGGTTACAATACCCCCAAACAGGGAGGAAACGCGGATGAACAACATACTGATCGTGGAGGATGAGCACCTGATCGCGCGGCTGATCGAGATGACGCTGACCCGCGCCGGGTACCGCTGCACGCTGGCCGAGGATGGCCGGACGGCGGCGGATCTCATCGAAACCACCAATTTTGATATGGCGCTTTTGGATATTATGCTGCCCGGCCTGGACGGTTATGCACTGCTGGAATGTCTGCGGCCCCAGGGCGTGCCGGTCATCTTTATCACGGCCAAAAGCGCGGTGAAGGACCGCGTGCAGGGGCTGCGCCTGGGCGCGGACGATTACATAACCAAGCCGTTCGCGGCGGAGGAGCTTGTTGCCCGGATGGAGACGGTTTTGCGCCGCACCGGGCGCGGCGGGCGGGAGCTGTGCGCCTACGACGTGGTGCTGGACACGGTCAACCACACCGCCCGCCGGAACGGTGAGCCTGTGGAGCTGCGCCGCCTGGAATACGATTTATTGGAGCTTTTGATGCGCAACCGCGGCGCGGCGCTCTACCGCGACGTGATGTATGAGCGCGTCTGGGGCGGCATCCCCGACACCGAAAGTCTGCGCACCGTTGACACCCACATTGCCCGTCTGCGCAAAAAGCTCGGCTGGATGGACAAGATCGAGACGGTGTACAAGATCGGGTATCGGTTGAAGAAGGAAGATTGAACCGGGAACGGCAGCTCTGTAGGGGCCGGGCATGCCCGGCCCGCAGCCTTGCCATTGCCGCCCCTTTATCTTTTGCATCGTAGGGAGGGGTCTTGACCCCTCCGCGGGGCGTCGAGGACGCCGCCCCCTACATCCTTGGCCGCGAACCTTCCGCCAACCGTAGGGGCGGGCTGCCGCCCTCCCTCGCCCCTCTCGTCTGCCACCCGTCCACGCCACCCCGTAGGGGCCGGGCATGCCCGGCCCGCAGCCTTGCGTCAGCTCCCGGTTTCGTTTTGTATCCCCTTTATCTTTTACATCGTAGGGAGGGGTTGCGGGGTTGCGAACAGGGGCCACGGTTGAGCGGAGCGAAACCGGGGTGTGAGCAATGTTTGCCCCTGCGGGGCAAACAACCGTACGAGCGTGTTTGCGAAGCAAACTGGCGGCGCTCGTTGTGCGCCGCCAAGCGTTGACCCCTCCGCCGCTTCACGCCAAATCCCGTCAATGTTCCGCCCGCAGGGAAAAATTCATTCCCCGCCGTCCACCTCCCGCCGCCGCGATCCTACCCACAAAACAGCCAGCCCCTTCCGAATCCCACTTCGGAAGGGGCTGGCTTACTGACCTTTATACCTTATTATAATAGGGAGACGTTTACTCTACGTCCTGCAGCGCGGCGTAATCCTGTTCGCCGGTGCGGACCTTCACGACCTTTGCTACATTGTAGACAAAGATCTTGCCGTCGCCGATGTGGCCGGTGTACAGGGCCTTCGTGGCCGTGTCGATGATCTTATCCACGGGAATCTTGCTCACGACGACCTCGACCTTGACCTTCGGCAGGAGCGTGGCGTCAACCTCGGCACCGCGGTACTTTTCGCCGCTGCCCTTCTGCAGGCCGCAGCCCATGACCTGGGTCACGGTCATGCCGGTAACGCCAATGTCGTTCAGCGCCTTCTTCAGGGTCTCAAACTTGGCCAGCTGTACGATAATGGAAACCTTGTGCATGCCGGAATCCAGCTCGGCGGGCAGCGGGGCGTCCTTGACGACCTTGACCGCAGCGGCGACCTTCTCGGGACTGGCCTTGGTGATGTCGTCCTCGCCCAGATCGGTGTTCTCGTTCACGTCCAGCTCGGCGTAGGTCGGATCATTGATGGCGAAGCCTGCATAGGCGCTGGTCAGGCCGTGCTCGTGGTAATCCAGGCCGTCGATCTCCTCCTTCTCGGAGACGCGCAGGCCGATGGTCTTTTTGATGACCGTGAAGATGATGAACATCGTGGCCAGCACCCAGGCCGCCACGCTGACAATGCCCAGCAGCTGGATGCCCAGCTTGGCAAAGCCGCCGCCGTAGAACAGGCCGCCCTCGGTGGCAAACAGGCCGACGGCGATGGTGCCCCACGCACCGTTCATGCAGTGCACCGAGACAGCGCCGACGGGGTCATCGATCTTGGCAACGTTGTCGAAGAACTCAACCGAGAAGATGCAGAGCACACCGGCGACGATGCCGATGATGGCCGCGCCGAACGGGTCAACGACGTCGCAGCCCGCGGTGATGGCGACCAGACCGGCCAGCGCACCGTTGAAGGTCAGGGAGACATCGGGCTTGCCGTAGCGCACCCAGGAGACGATCAGCGCCGCAACGGTAGCCAGCGCGGCGGCCAGGTTGGTGTTGAAGCAGATCAGACCTGCGGAAACCATCGTGTCATCGCCGGTCATGCTGACGGTGGAGCCGCCGTTGAAGCCGAACCAGCAGAACCACAGGATGAAAACGCCCAAGGCCATCGCGGTCAGGTTGTGGCCGGGGATCGCGCGGGCCTTACCGGCCTTGTTGTACTTGCCGATGCGGGGGCCGAGCATCCAGGCGCCCAGGCAGGCCGTGACGCCGCCGACGAAGTGAACCGCGGTGGAGCCCGCAAAATCATGGAAGCCGAGCTGTGCCAGCCAGCCGCCGCCCCAGATCCAGTGGCCGGAGATGGGGTAGACGATCAGGCTGATGGCGGCGGAGTAGCAGCAGTAGGCGCTGAACTTCGTGCGCTCGGCCATCGAGCCGGAGACGATGGTCGCGGCAGTGGCGCAGAACACAGTCTGGAACACCGCGTAGACCCAGACCGGCAGCGTGCCGAAGTCATAGCTGCCGCGGATGAACGGATCAAACCCGCCGATGAGCGCACCGGAACCGGCAAACATGATGCCGAAGCCGACGAGCCAGTAGCACGGCGTACCGATACAAAAATCCATCATATTCTTCATCAGAATATTGCCGGTATTTTTTGCACGGGTCAGGCCAGCCTCGCACAAGGCAAAGCCCGCTTGCATGAAGAACACCAGAAACGCCGCAACCAGTGTCCATGTAACGTCTGCGGAATTGTACATAGAACAGAACCCCTCTCTTACTTTTCAAAACAGAAAGGCGCCGGACAGAATCACACTGTCCGGCGCCTTTGCCGTTCTTTCGTTGCGCTTATGCTATCACAGAGTTGCGGCCTAGTCAAGAGGGCAGGAACATATTTCGTTCATATTTGTGGAAAATGCTGTACAACCAGCCAAAAATACCGCTGAAAAATTGTGCATCCTGTAGGGGCCGGGCATGCCCGGCCCGCAGCTTACCGCAATATCCCTTTTACGATTCAATCCGTAGGGGAGGGATTTATCCCTCCCGCACACCTTCCCGCCACCGCAGACGGCCACGGCGGCCAGAGGGCTGGCCGCCCTACGACCCCACATCAAACCCGTGCGTAGGGCGGGGTGCCCTCACCCCGCCGAAACCTGCCGCCCCCTACATGCACCATCTGTACATTTCCCCAAATTTATTCATTTTTTTGTAAAAAAATCTACCCAAAAAATTTTCTTTGTGCTATAATATCATCAAATAGCCCTTTATCGGGGGCTGCTACCATTCAAAGGAGGATCATCCATGCCCAACCTAGCTCTTCTTGCCCTTGAAGCCAGTGACGGTACCGTTGTGCTGACCAGCATCACACTGGTTTTCGCGATGCTGGTGGCCCTGTGCCTCATCATCACGCTGGAAGGCAAGATCTTCGACAACATCAACAATAAAAAGAACGGCAAGCCTGCCGCGCCGAAGGCCCCCGCGGCCAAGGCTGCTCCTGCCCCCGCTGCCAAGCCCGCCGCCCCTGCGGCCAAGGCTGACAACGGCTCCATTCCCGGCGAGATCATCGCCGCGATCTCCGCTGCCGTGGCCACGGTCTGCGGCGGCAATGCCGTCATTCGCGGCATCAAGCGCGTTTCCAAGCCTGCCGCCGGTTCCCGCCGCGGTGCCTGGGGCGACGCCGGTGTGCGTGAGCACACGACGCCCTTTATGTAAGGAGGTACGGAAATGGGTGCTATTTTTACCAATATTGCAGAGATTTTTGCAAAGTCCGGCTGGGCACAGATCTTCTTCACCGAGGGCGGCTGGAAGTACGCCGTCATGCTGGCAGTGGCCTGCGTGCTGCTGTATCTGGCCATCGTCAAGCAGTTTGAGCCTCTGCTGCTGCTGCCCATCGGCTTCGGTATGCTGATGACCAACCTGCCCCTCGACGGCATCTTCCACATGGACATCTTCATCAACTCCACCAACCACATCGACTGGGCGCTGCTCGGCTCGTCCGGTGGCATGGTCGACTATATCTACTTAGGCGTTAAGCTGGGCATCTACCCGCCGCTGATTTTCCTCGGCATCGGCACGATGACCGACTTTGAGCCGCTGATCGCCCGCCCGTCCAGCCTGCTGCTGGGCGCTGCCGCACAGCTGGGCATCTTCTTCACCTTCGTCGGCGCTAAGATCCTGGGCTTTACGAACCAGGAGGCCGGTGCTATCGGCATCATCGGCGGCGCGGACGGCCCCACCGCTATCTACGTCACCACCAAGCTGGCCCCGCACCTGCTGGGCTCCATCGCGGTTGCCGCGTACTGCTACATGGCGCTGGTGCCGGTCATCCAGCCGCCCATCATGAAGGCTCTGACCACTGAAAAAGAGCGTCAGATCGTCATGACTGCCCCCCGCCGTGTCTCCAAGACCGAGAAGATCCTGTTCCCCATCATCGTCACCATCATCGTTGCCCTGACCCTGCCTGACGCCGCCATTCTGGTCGGCTGCCTGATGATGGGCAACCTGATGAAGGAGTCCGGCGTTGTTGAGCGTATCACCAAGACCGCCGGCAATGAGCTGATGAACATCATCACGATCTTCCTCGGCTTCTCCGTCGGCTGCACCACCAACGCCGCCACCTTCCTGAACATCCAGACCGTTGAGATCATCGTTCTGGGCATCGTCGCCTTCGGTGTCGGCACCGCCGGCGGTGTTCTCCTGGGCAAGGTCATGTGCGTTGTCACCCACGGCAAGATCAACCCGCTCATCGGCTCCGCCGGTGTTTCCGCCGTTCCCATGGCCGCCCGTGTTTCCCAGAAGGTCGGCCAGGAGTACAACCCCCGCAACTACCTGCTCATGCACGCCATGGGCCCCAACGTTGCCGGTGTTATCGGCTCCGCCGTTGCCGCTGGTATCCTGATCAATATGTTCGGCTGATACTGACATAAAAAGTAAGCACCCGCATGGTTCGCGCCATGCGGGTGCTTTTCTCTTTGGCTTCTCCCTTGAGGCTTCGCCCGCGCAACAAGCCGCCCCTTACAGGGGAGGTGGCCGAGCGTCAGCGATGGCTGGAGGGGCTTTGCCGCGTTCACTCCACCTCAAACCTCTCCCCGTCGATCTCGACCCATGCCACGGCCTCGGGGTCGAGGATGTCGTAGCTGTCTATCCGCAGGGTGGTCGGGGAGTAGACGCCCTGGTAAAACTCGCCGCCCCAGCCGTAAGTGACCTCGGTGCCGTCGGCGCGGTAGAGCTTTACGCGGCCCTGCACGTTGTAGCGGCTCAAATTCCGGGGCTCGCTTTCGTAATCACTGCCCACAACACTCACGGCCAGCGGCTCAATGCGAACCTCGGTGATGTGGAACGTCCCGTCCGGGAACGCCGCCCGTTCCTCGTCGGTCAGGTCGTAGTGGTACCACGGGCCGCCCTTCAGCTCGATGCTCGTGTCCGCCGGCACCGTGACCGGCGTGGCCGCGTCGGGCAGCGTCACCTGAATGTGCGCCTTGGCGTCGTAGTCGTTCAGATCGCCAATCCACAAGGTGCGCGTCTTGGCCGGGCCGCTGTGCAGCGGAACGTCCACAAAACAGGAGAGTGTCTCGCTCTCGCTGACTGCGCCGCGAGTCTCCCACGGGCCGACGGCGTAGCCGTTGCAAAGCCCGGTGCCAAAATTCGTCGCGGTGTACAGCCACTTGTTGGCGGCGCTTTCCTCTGTCGGGATAAAATTGAAGTTGCCGGTGCTCCACATCAGGTCGCGAGGGTCAAGCCCTTGGGCGTTGTCCACGTCGTACAGCACCCGCAGCGTGTTCTTGCCGCGCAGCAGCGCCCGCACGCGGACCGTGTGGCCGGAAAGTTCAAAAGTGATTGGTTCGTCCAGCACCTCGCCATATTTCTGCACCAGTGCGTTCGTCTCGTTGGCGGCGCTCATGGGGTGGAAAAGCCCCAGCACCACCGCGCCCGCGGCCACTAAGCAGAGCGCTGCCGCCGCGGCTGCCAGCCGCCAGCCCCGCAAAACCCGGGGCTTCGGGCAGCGCGCCAGTACTTTTTGGCGCAGTGCTGCGGTTTCTTCCGCCGTCAGGGCGTCTGCCAGCGGCGGGTGGTCGTTCATCCAGCGTTCCAGTTCGGTCATAGGTCAGCCCTCCTTCAATAGCTTTTGCAGTGCCAGCCGTGCGCGGTGCAGCCGGGTGCGCACCGTGGCGGCAGGCATGTTGAAATGTACGCCCAGCTGGGCCGCGGTCTCGCCATACACGTACCTGCGCAGAAAAAGCTCCCCGTCGGGCGGCGGCAGCGCCATGACCTGCGTCATCAGCTCGCGGGTTTCCAGCTCGCTTTCCAGCGCAACGGCCAGCTCGGCGTCGTCGCGGTCATCCAGCGGCAGCGTCTCGCCCCGGCGCAGCAGCGCACGGTAGCGGTCAATGGCGCACTGCCGCGCCGTCCGCACCACCAGCCGCCGCCGATGGTTTTCGTCTGCGGGCAGGTGTGCCCCGCGCCAGAGCTTGTAAAATGTGTCGGCCTCGGCCTCCTCGGCGTCCTGCGGGTGGCCGGGCAGAATGGCCCGGCAGACGGACCGCACTGCGCCGCCGTAGTCCCGCAGCAGGGTGTCCAACTCGTGCTCTGTCATGGGCGTCGCCCCCTTTCATAAAGATTATACGACAAAAACGGGCGGGGTGTTTCAACTTTTTTGGTTTCCCCCAAGGGGGAAGGCTTCCGCACCGCCCCTTTACCGCCCGCCCGATTTGTGCTATAATACGCTTGATAATGGGGAAGTATTGGAAAAGAGGTGCATACATGCTGAAAGTAACCCTGCTGGGCACGGGCGGCACGCAGCCGCTGCCGGACCGCGCACTGGCCGCCGCCGCGGTCACGGTGGGCGGGCGCAGCGTGCTGCTGGACTGCGGCGAGGGCACGCAGGTCGGCCTGCGGCGGTACGGCGTCAGCGCGTATCGGCTTTCGGCGGTGCTGCTGACCCACTACCACGGCGACCACATTCTGGGCCTGCCCGGTCTATTGCAGACCTTGGGCAGCCTGAACCGCACCGAGCCGCTGATGATCTACGGCCCCAAGGGTATCGAGCCTGTGGCGCAGGCCGTCACGGCACTGGCCGGGCCGCAGGCGTACCCGGTGCGCTGGCAGGTCGCAGACGGACCATTCCACATAGACACGCTGAAAATCACCCCGTTCCCGCTGACCCACCGCGTACCCTGCTGCGGCTATCTGCTTGCGCTGCCCCGTGCCGGGCGGTTCGACCCCGCAAGGGCGCGGGCTGCGGGCATCCCGATGCCCTACTGGAAAACGCTGCAAAGGGGCGAGCCCGTCGGCGGCTGCACGCCGGAGCAGGTGCTGGGTGCGCCGCGCCGCGGGCTGAAGGTGGTCTACGCCACCGACACCCGCCCCTGCGCCGCGCTGGAGGCTGCCGCCCGGGACGCCGACCTGCTCTGCATGGACGCGACCTACGCCGACGACGCCGACCTGCCCAAGGCGGAGCTGTACGGCCACGCCACCTGCCGGGAGACCGGCGCACTGGCCGCCGCGGCCAACGTGCGCCGCCTTTGGCTGACCCACTACAGCGCCGCCGTGACCGACCCCGCGCCGGGCCTGGCCGCCGCGCGCACCGCGTACCCCGCCGCCGTGGCCGGGTATGACGGCCTGACCGAAGAACTGGAATTTGACAGAGAGCCATGACCGAGAAACGAAAAAATCTGCTGTTTATCGCTGTAATTCTGGCGCTGGCCGCGGTGCTGTGGCTGGCCGCCCACCACGGCGGCACGGGCCGCACGGCGGTGCTGCGCTACGGCGACCCGCAGGTCGAGCAGCGCATTGATCTGCGTAAAAACGCCGAATATGACATTGACACCGGCCTGTACACGATCCACCTGCGGGTGGAAAACGGCGGCATCGCCTTTGTAGACAGCCCCTGCCCCGACCACCTGTGCGAGGGCTTCGGCACCCTGAAAAACGAGGGCGACTGGGCTGCGTGCATGCCGGCGAAGGCAAGTTTGACGATAGAATAAGAAAAAATAAAAGATAATAGATAAAAGATAAAAACAAAATCCATAGGGGCGGATTCCATATCCGCCCGTCAACAGGCAGACGACCGGCGGGCGCATATAGAATGCGCCCCTACGGCGGCAGAAAATTTGAGCGGAGCGCAGCGACGCGCACCACCAATTTTATTATCTATTCTCTAAAAAAGGAGCAGCCATGAATCCAACCTTCAAGCAAGTAACCAAGACCCGCTACGTCCAGCTGGTTTCCGAGCTGGCGCAGGAGATTTTCGTCCAGCATTACACCAAGCTGACGCCCAAGGTCGCCGCTGCACTGGCCGATAAGTACCAGAGCGACATCCTGACCGACGACGAGATCCACAGCGGCGTCATCAACTACTTCTTAATTTACCTCGGCACCGAGCCGGTGGGCTATTTCGCGCTCGACCTCGGCCCCGCGGGTGCCATGTGCCTGAGCCGCCTTTTCTTAAAGGAAAAGGCCCGCGGGCAGGGTATTGGCCGCAGCATCGTGGCCTATGCGCAGAAGCTGGCCGAGGGCGATGGCCGCAGCCGCCTGTATATGCGGGTGTGGGCACGCGACCTGAAGGCCGAGGGCTTTGCCAAAAAGTGCCGCTTCCGCAAGGCCGAGACAGCCCCCGTGGAGGTCCTGCCCGGCACCACGCTGGACATCACGACCTGGGAGAAGCTGTGGCGGTAAACGCAAAATCTGGAGATACACCATGAAATTTCTGCACCTTGCAGACCTGCACCTGGGCAAACGGGTCAACGGGTTTGATATGCTGGAGGATCAGCGGTTCATCCTTGAACAAATTCTGACCCTCTGTGAAAAACACGGCGTCGAGGCCGTCGTCATCGCGGGCGACATCTACGACACGCCGGTGCCGCCCGCCGCGGCCTGCACGCTGCTGGACTGGTTCCTGACCCAGCTGGCCGCCCGCCGCATCCCGGTGCTGGCCGTCTCCGGCAACCACGACAGCGCCGAGCGGCTCGACTTTGCCAGCAGTCTGCTGGCCGAACAAAATGTACACATTGCCGGGCGTTTCACCGGCTGCCCCAAGCAGGTCGTACTCAATGACCGCCACGGCCCCATCGAGTTCACGCTGCTGCCCTTTGTGCGGGCGGCCACGGTGCGCCACTACCTGCCCGACGCCGACATCACCGACTACGACTCCGCCGTCGGCGCGGCGCTGGCCGTCTGTGAGCCCGCCGCCCCGCGCCGGGTGCTCGTCGCCCACCAGATGGTGGTCTCCGGTGTCTGCCCGCCGCAGCTCTCCGGCAGCGAGACTGCGCCCCTGACCGTCGGCACGGTGGATTCCATCGATGCAGCGCGGTTTGCGGGCTTCTGCTATGCAGCGCTCGGCCATATCCACCGCGCCCAGCGCGTCGGCATCGACGCCGTGCGCTACGCGGGTGCGCCGCTCTGCTACCATCTGGACGAGTGCGGGATGCAGAAATCCGTCACCCTCGTGCGGGTCGGCAAGCGCGGCGTGGAAAAAATCGAGCAGCTGCCGCTGACGCCCCGCCGCGCCATGCGCCACCTGACCGGCCCGCTGGCCCGGCTGACCGCCCGGCCAACCGACACCGAGGACTACATCTGGGCGACCCTGACCGACCCGACGCCGCTGCCCGACGCCATGGCGCAGCTGCGCGCCGCCTATCCCAACGCCATGCGGCTCGACTACCTGCCCCAGGGTGAGGTCGCGCACCCGCTGGACATGACCCAGGCTGTGCGCGGCAAACCCTTTGTCGAGCTGTTCCAGGACTTTTTCACCAAGATGAACGGACGCCCCCTGACAGTGGAGGAGACCGTGGCTGTGAAAAGATTGCGCGAGGAGGCGTCAAAAAGCGAATGAAACCCCAAAAGCTGATCCTGACCGCCTTCGGCCCTTACGCGGGCCGCACCGAGCTGGACTTCTCGGCGTTCGGCGGCAGCGGACTGTTTCTGATCGGCGGCGACACCGGCGCGGGCAAGACCGCCCTGTTTGACGCCATCACGTTTGCGCTCTACGGCGAGACCTCCGGTGAGAACCGAAAAACCACGATGCTGCGCAGTGATTTTGCCGCCCCCGACGCCGAGACGAGCGTCGAGCTGGCCTTTACCCACCGCGGGCGCAGCTACACCGTGCGCCGCTGGCCCGACCAGCAGCGCGCCGCCAAGCGCGGCACCGGCATGGTCAAGGTGCCCGCCAAGGCCGAGCTGATCCGTGAGCCGGACGAGCCGGTCAGCGGTGCGTCAGCCGTGACCGACGCCGTGGTCAAGCTGCTGGGCATCGACGCCAAACAGTTTGCCCAGGTGTCGATGCTGGCACAGAACGACTTTACCCGGCTGCTCAACGCGCCGTCCGCGGACCGCGCGGCCATCCTGCGCCGCATTTTTGACACCGCCGACCACCAGCGCCTGGGTCAGGCTGCCGTCGAGCACGCCCGTAAGGCCGACGAGGAATGTAAGCGTCTGGACGATGTACTTTTGATGCACGTCGGCACGCTGATCGGCGACGGCGCCGACGAGGAGACCGCCGCCGACCTGGCCGAAATGCAGGCCGAGCGCGACCCGTTTGCCGCAGGGGCTGCCGCCGAGCTGGGCAGGCTGCTGTTGGAGGCCGACGACGCCAACGAAAAACGACAGACCAGCGTTATGAACGAGCTGGACGAGAAGATCGCCCGCGGTGACGCCGGCCTGAAAATTGCCGAGGAACGCGCCGCCCGCCGCCGCCAGCTGGCCGGGCTGGTGGCCGAGGAGCAGCGCGCCGCCGATGTGGAGCACCAGACCGACCTCATTATGACCGATCTGGAAAAGCGCACGGCGAACGTGAAGGAAAATATTGCCAAAAACGAGGCGGACCGCGCCGCGCTGAGCCAGGCCGAGGCCGACCTGCTCAAGACCGACCACCGCATTGAGCTGGCCGAGGGGCTTTCCGCCGACTGCAGGCAGCTCTTGCAAAATCTGGCGGACGCCGATAAGGCCGACGAGGACGCCGCCGCGCGTCAGGCAGAGTATGTGGCCGCACAGGCTGCACTGGACAGCGCCGAGGAAGAATACAGCACGATGCAGCGCCAATTAAACGCCAACCGCGCGGGCCTGTTGGCCAGGGACCTGCAAAAGGGCAAGCCCTGCCCGGTCTGCGGCTCCACCAAGCACCCGAAAATCGCCGCGCTGCCCAAGGACCACATCACCGAAAAGCAGCTGGAGGAGCGGGAGAAGGCGCTGACGGCCCAGCGCCGCAGCACTGCCGCGGCCAGCCGCACCGCCGGTGACGCCGCCGCCCACGCGCATGAGCTGCGGACGGCTTTGCAGCGGGACGCAGATGGATTTTTCGCGCGCCGCGGGGACCGCTACACCGGCAAGCCCGCCGCCGAGCTGACGCCCGACGAGCTGAAAATTGCGTTGACCGCCCAGCAGACCAGCCTGACCGAGGGTCTGCGCGGCCTGCAGGCCGACCACCTGAAGCTGAAGCAAAAGACGGACCGCGCCCGCAGCCTGGCCAAGCAGGCCGACCTTTTGAACGGCCAGCTGGCAGACCTGGAAAAGCAGCGCTTTGCGGCCACCCGCCGCGCCGCCAACGCCAAGGCCGGGCACGCTGCCGCCAGCGCCCGCGTGCAGCAGATGCGCGAGACGATGCCCAAGCGTGACAACCCCGACGCACTGACCCAGCTGCAGGACGCGCTGGCCCGCCTGCGCCGGGACCGCGCAGCCGCCATGGCCGCCCGGGACGCCGCCGTGCACCGTCTGCACACGAACCGCGCCGCCATCGACGCGCTGCAAAAGACGATGCGGGAGAGCGCCGCCGCCCGCGAGAAGCGCGCTATGTGGGACAATCTGTCCAAAACGATCAACGGCAATTTGACCGGAAAAATCAAACTTCCGTTTGAACAGTACGTACAGGCGTTCTATTTTGACGGCGTGGTCGAGGCCGCAAACCTGCGCTTCACCCGCATGACCGACGGCCAGTACCGATTGCTGCGCCGCAAGAGCGAGGCAGTCGGCGGCAAGACCGCGCTCGACCTCGACGTGTTCGACGCCTACACCGGCAAGACCCGCCCCGTGGGCAGCCTGTCCGGCGGCGAGAGCTTCATGGCCGCGCTGAGCCTGGCACTGGGCATCAGCGACACGATCCAGCAGAACGCGGGCGGCGTCGTCATTGAGACGCTGTTCATCGACGAGGGCTTCGGCTCGCTGGACTCCGACAGCCTGGAAAAGGCCGTGGACACGCTGGCCGGGCTGGCCGGGGGCGATAAGCTCATCGGCGTCATCTCCCACGTCGAGGCGCTGCAGGACCGCCTGACGAGACAGATCCACGTGACCAAAACGCGGACGGGCAGTAAGGCGGAAATTGAGATTTCGTAACCCCAAAGGCTTCTCCCCTTGGGGGAGAAGCTGCCGCCCGCAGGCGGCTGATGAGGGGAGAACCTGCCGCTGCCGGCCGCAAAAGGGCGGGCACAGCAGACCCATCCCTCATCCGCCCTCGGGCGGGGCCTCGGGCACCTTCCCCCACTTGGGGGAAGGCTTTTTATATAAGGTATGCTATGACAAAATCAACGCTGCAACAACAATTGGAAACCCTCTCCGCGGCGCGTTACCCGCTGCACATGCCCGGGCATAAGCGGCGGGTGCCGCCCGCACCGGGGCTGGGCTGCTATGCCTGGGACCTGACCGAGATCGACGGCGCGGACGACCTGCACGACGCGGACGGCATTCTGGCCGACGCCATGGCCCGCACGGCGGCGCTGTACGGCGCGCGGCGGTGCTGGTACCTCGTCGGCGGGTCCACCGTCGGCCTGCTGGCGGGCATCCGCGCACTGGCACCGTTCGGCAGCACGGTCATTGCGGCGCGCAACTGCCACAAGGCTGTCTACCATGCGATTGAGCTGGGGCAGCTGACGGCCCGCTGGCTCACGCCGCCCGTGGACCCGCAGTTTGGCATCTACAGCAGTGTACGCCCCGCCGATGTGGCCGCCGCGCTGGACGCTGCGCCCGACGCCCGCTGCGTGATCCTGACCAGCCCGACTTATGAGGGCGTTTTGAGCGATATACGTACTATCGCGGAAATCTGCCATGCCCGCGGCGTGCCGCTGCTGGTGGACGAGGCCCACGGTGCGCACTACCTGCCCTTTGCCGCCCGGTACGGCTGGCGCGGCGGGGCCGTAGCCGCAGGGGCCGATCTGGTCGTGCAGAGTGCCCACAAGACGCTGCCCAGCCTGACCCAGACCGCGTTTTTGCAGCTGAACGGCGATCTGGCCGACCCTGCCGAGGTCGAGCGCCAGCTGGACGTGTTCGAGACGAGCTCGCCGAGCTACCCGCTCATGGTCAGTCTGGACGGCTGCACCCGCTGGCTGGCCGACGAGGGAGAGGCCGCCTTTGCCGCGTGGCGCACCCGGCTGGATGCCTTTGACGCGGCGGTGCGGGATCTGAAAAATACAAAAATACTGTGCTGCGGCGCGGACGCACTGACGGCACATCCTGACTTTTTTGCGCATGACAGCGGCAAAATTTTGCTGCAAATCGGCGCGGCGGGGGCGGCGTACCTGCGGGCCGACGGCTTTGAGCCCGAGATGGTCTGCGGCCCGAACGTGCTGGCCATGACCAGCCCCTGCGACGACGCCGACGCGCTGGAACGGCTGGCCGATGTGCTGCACGCCTGGGACAAAACGGCGGCCCCGCCCGCGGCCCCGCGGCATATTCTGCCCGCCCCCGGCGCGGCCCGCTGCACGATTGCCGAGGCGCTGCTGCGCCCCGCGCGGGCCGTAAGGATGCGGGATGCGGTGGGGGAGACCTCCGCGGAGTATCTCTGGGCCTATCCCCCCGGCGTGCCGCTGGTGGCACCGGGCGAGGAAGTGACGGCAGAGCTGGTGACGGCCTGCCGTGCATTGGAGCAAGCCGGAACCGCGCTGAAGCATACGGGCGGCAGCGGGGCGGAGGAGATTGCGGTTTTGTTGTAAAGGGGTTCCGACGGGCCTCCCGCTGTCTGTTGTTTTCCCTCTGCCCCTATTGACAAACCCCGGATTTCCGTGTACAATAATAATAATTCTAAAATGTATAAAGGGGTGACTGTTTTATGAAGCACATCCAGACTCTCGAGACCCGCGACATGGCTAAGAGCCTGCTGAACGGCGGCTGCGGCGAGTGCCAGACTTCCTGCCAGAGCGCCTGCAAGACCAGCTGCGGCATTGCCAACCAGCCTTGCGAGAAGACCGACAAGTAATTTTTGCTGGCTTTGATGCCGGGATGCCGTGTGGCAGCCCGGCATTTTCTATGATACAAAGGGTGCGGCGGGCGCATATAGAATGCGCCCCTACAAGGGGAATGCCGTAGGGGCGGATTCCATATCCGCCCGTGGCTGTCCGCCGCATTGCACCATAACAAAACGGAGAAAACCATGATCCATCAATACAAATTAAGCGGTTACAACATTGTGCTGGATGTCTACAGCGGCAGCGTGCATGCGGTGGATGACGTCGCCTATGACGCCATCGCCCTGATCGACCAAGGCAGCAGCCGGGAGCAGGCTGCTGCAGCCCTCGCCAAAAAGTACGCGGACCGCGCCGATGTGACCGCCGCCGACATCAGCGACGTGCTCGACGACATCGACGAGCTGACCGCCGCGGGCCAGCTGTTTGCGCCCGACGCCTACGCCGACCACGCCTTTGACTTCAAAAACCGCTCCAACGTTGTCAAGGCGCTCTGCCTGCACGTCGCCCACACCTGCAACCTGAATTGCAGCTACTGCTTCGCCGCGCAGGGCAAGTTCCACGGCGAGGCCGGTCTCATGAGCTTCGAGACCGGCAAGCGCGCGCTGGATTTCCTCATCGAAAACTCCGGCACCCGCCGCAACCTCGAGGTCGATTTCTTCGGCGGCGAACCGCTGATGAACTTTGAGGTCTGCAAGCAGCTGGTTGCCTATGCACGCAGCATCGAGAAAAAGTACAACAAAAACTTCCGCTTCACGATGACGACCAACGGCATCGGCATCACGGACGAGGTTATCGACTGGTGCAATAAAGAATGCCACAACGTTGTTTTGTCGCTGGATGGCCGCAAGGAGGTCAATGACCGCTTCCGCGTCGACCTCGCGGGCAACGGCAGCTATGACCGCATTGTGCCCAAGTTCCAGAAGCTCGTCAAGGCGCGCGGCGGCCAGGGCTACTATATGCGCGGCACGTTTACGCATCACAACGTTGATTTTACGAAGGACCTGTTCCACATGGCCGACGACCTCGGCTTTACCGAGCTGTCCATGGAGCCGGTTGTCGCCCCGCCGGACTCCCCCGAGGCCCTGACCGAGGAGGACCTGCCCAAGCTGTTCGACCAGTATGAGCTGCTGGCCAACGACATGCTGCGCCGCCAGAAGGCCGGCAAGCCGATCACGTTCTATCATTATATTTTGGACCTCAAGCACGGCCCCTGCATCTACAAGCGCATTTCGGGCTGCGGCTCCGGCACCGAGTACATGGCCGTGACCCCCTGGGGCGACCTGTACCCCTGCCACCAGTTTGTCGGCGACCCGGCGTACAAGCTGGGCAACGTCTGGGACGGCGTGACCAACACCGCCCTGCGCGACGAGTTCAAGCTGTGCAACGTCTATGCCCGCCCCGACTGCAAGGACTGCTGGGCACGCCTGTACTGCGCGGGCGGCTGCGCGGCCAACGCCCTGCACGCTACCGGCGACATCCACGGCACGTATGAGTACGGCTGCAAGGTGTTCCGCAAGCGGATGGAGTGCGCCCTGATGATGCAGGTCGCCCAGCGCCTTGACCCCGAGCTGGCGAAGAACGCCGTCAAGTTCGAGAGCGACTGCGACGGGTGTGGTGAGGGCAACGACGGCGCGTGCGAGAAGTAAATAGCCATTGAGTATGCCGCTCTGTAGGGGCCGGACATGCCCGGCCCCTACCGCGTCACAATGGCAAACGGCAGCTGCGGAGGGGTCAAGACCCCTCCCTACAGATCGGGGTCCACGGGTGCTTTGTAGGAAACGGTCTTGACCATTCCGGGGACGTGTGCCGTTATTGCATGGTAAAACATTGTTAAGGCGTAGGGGCCGGGCATGCCCGGCCCGCAGCTTACCGGCAAGCATCTGCTTGCCGGTTTATGTTGCGGGCCGGACATGTCCGGCCCCTACAGGAATATAAAAGATAAACACCTGTCAGCTGTTTATCTGCCAATCGCCGCGCACTTCTCCTTCAGCCAGACCTTCTCGTCCTCGTTCAGGCGGGGGCTGAGCATCTCGTAGACGTGGGCGTGGTAGTCGTTCAGCCAGTTGATCTGGTCGCGGCTCAGCTCGTCCACAAGGACCGGCTCGGTGGAGATGGGCACCAGCGTCAAAGGCGCAAAGCCCAGCCAGTGGCCGTACTGGTTCTCGCCCAGGTCGATGCACTCCAGCTCGTTCTCAATGCGGATGCCGACCTCGTCGGTCTCGTAGATGCCCGGCTCGTCGGTGATGGTCATGCCGGGCTTAAAAATCACAGGGTTGTTCGGGCGCAGGCTCTGCGGGCCCTCGTGCACGCCGGAGATAAAGCCGACGCCGTGGCCGGTGCCGCAGCGGTAGTTGACCTTGTGCGCCCAGACCGGGCCGCGGGCAAAGGTATCCAGCGCAAAGCCGGTGCAGTAGTCCAGGAATACCGCGCGGGCCATGTCGATGTGGCTCTGCAGCACCCAGGTGTAATAGCGGCGCTCGTTGTCGGTCAGCGGGCCGACGGGGTAGGTGCGGGTGATGTCGGTGGTGCCGCAGTCGTACTGGCCGCCGTTGTCCACCAGCAGGAAGCCGCGCGGCTCGATGACGCTGTTCACGTCGCCCTCGGCGTGGTAGTGCATCATGGCGGCGTTGGCGCCGTAGGCCGCAATCGTGGAGAAGCTGTCCTCAAAGTAGCCGGGCATCTCGGCGCGGCGCTTCTGCAGCATCGTGTCGATGTCGATCTCGGTCAGCTGCTTACCCTCGGCCAGCGCCTTTTCCAGATCCATCTGGAACCGCACCACGGCGACGCCGTCGCGGATATGGCACTCGCGGATATTCTTCAGCTCGGTCTCGTTCTTGATGCCCTTCAGGGCAAAAATCGGGTCGGCACCGGCCACGGTCTTGTGGGCGGTCAGGGCCTGGTACAGGGCGTAGTTGGTGGCCTTCTCGTCCACCAGGAACACCTCGTCGGCGGGCAGGGCGTGGACGGCGTCGATAATTTCCTCGTAGCCGCGCAGCGTCACGCCGCTCTCGGCCAGCGTGGCGGTGTCGGCGTCGGACAGGCGGCCCGGCGCAATAAACAGCGTGCAGGCGTCCATCGTGACCAGCGCGTAGGCGACGGCCAGCGGGGTGCAGGGCAGGTCGCGGGCGCGCAGGTTCAGCAGCCAGCCCACGCAGTCCAGACCGGTCACGGCCAGTGCGGTGGCACCGGCCTTCTGCAGCTCGGCACGCACCATGGCGATGCGGTCCGCGGCAGTCGCGCCGGTCTGGGCCGGGGTCAGCAGCTCACAGGGGGTGTCGGGCAGGGCCGGGCGCTCGCCGGTGGCGTCCCAGATCGGGCTGGCCACGTCCTGACTCTTGAGGTAGGCACCCTTCTTGGCCAATGCGTCGATGTACTCCTTGGCAATCGTGGCGGGCACGCAGCTGCCGTCCAGCAGCAGGGTCTGGCCGTCCGCAAAGTGGCTCTCAAGGTACTCGGCCACGGTGGGCACGCCCGCGGAGCCCGCGTGCATGCACTCGATCTCGCTGCCGGCCAGCTGCTTGTCGGCCTGCACGTAGAAGCGGCCATCGCACCACAGGGCGCTGCGGTCTTGGGTCACAACGAGGGTCGAGTTCTCGCCGATGAAGCCGGAGAACCACGGCAGAGCGTTATAATAGCCGGGCAGGTACTCGCTGCAATGGGGGTCGCTGGTCATGATGAGCACGCCGTCCGCGCCCGCCGCTTTGGCAGCGGCACGCAGCGCGGCGATTTTTTCATTGGTAGTCAAAATGGATCGCTCCTTTTTGTGATAGATATTGGGGTTAGGTATATCATACCACGAATGCTGCAAATAATAAATAGATAATAGATAATAAACAGGTGGAGTTTGCGCCCGGGGGCACAAACAAAAATGCGGCGCTTTGTAGGAGCCGGGCGTGGCGGCAGGCAGCCGATTGCGGGCAAGCCTCCGTAGGGGGCGGCGTCCCCGACGCCCCGCCGTGCAGGCGGTTGTTTGCGGGCAATGCGTAGGGGAGGGATATATGCCGCCCCTACGGGCCAACCCGCTAACGTCTGCCTACCCGGCGGAGCGGTCAAGACCGCTCCCTACAAAGCACCCGTGAACGATAGCCCGTAGGGAGGGGTCTTGACCCCTCCGAGGCAGTGTCCCATTAGCGCCAGCCCGCGGGACACCCCCGGGCCGGACATGTCCGGCCCCTACAGTGCGGCCCCATCCAATAAATTTTGCAAAAAATTCAAAATTTCCCGCGCAAAATGGCGCAAAACCCCTTGACGTGTTTGTTATAATAGTATTAGCAGTTAGTGTAATAGATTGCCAACCAACTGAACATCTGAACACATCTTGAATAGAGGTACCCAACTATGGCTGAAAAGAAAACCAAAATCGACATTTTCTCCGGCTTCCTCGGCGCCGGCAAGACCACCCTTATCAAAAAGCTCATCAAGGAGGCCTTCGCCGGTGAGCAGATCGTCCTGATCGAGAACGAATTCGGCGAGATCGGCATCGACGGCGGCTTCATGCGCGAGGCCGGCATTCAGGTCAATGAGCTGAACTCCGGCTGCATCTGCTGCAGCCTGGTCGGCGATTTCCGCGAGGCACTGAAGAAGGTCGTCGAGACCTACCACCCGGACCGCATCCTCATTGAGCCGTCGGGCGTCGGCAAGCTGTCCGACGTGACCCGCGCCGTCGAGGGCGTCGCCGAGGATCTGCCCGTCATCCTGAACAGCTTTGTCACCGTCGCCGACGTGAACAAGGTCAAGATGTATATGAAGAACTTCGGTGAGTTCTATGACGACCAGGTCAGCCATGCGTCCTGCATCATCCTGAGCCGCACCGGCAACGCCAGTGAGGAGAAGGTCGCTGCCGCCGTCGCCCTGCTGGCAGAGAAGAACCCCACCGCCACCATCGTCACCACCGACTGGACCGTCCTGACCGGCGCACAGATCGTCTCCGTCATGGACGGCAAGCGCGACCTCGTCGCCGAGCTGCTGACCGAGGCCCGCGCCGCCAACGTGGCCCATGCCGACGAGGATGAGCACGAGCACCACCATCATCACCATCACGACCACGATGAGGATGAGCACGACCACGACTGCTGCTGCCACCATCATCACGACGAGGACGACGACGAGGACGAGCATGAGCATCACCATCACGACCATGATGACGATGACCACGACTGCGGCCATCACCACGACGACGAGGACGAGCACGAGCATCACCATGAGCACCACTACGACGAGCACGGTGTCTGCTCCTGCGGGCATCATCACCACCACGACCACGACGCCGACGAGGTGTTCACGAGCTGGGGCAAGGAGACGGCCCACAAATACAGCCGTGAGGATCTGGACAAGGCCCTGCACGCGCTGGACGAGGGCGCTTACGGCATGATCCTGCGCGCCAAGGGCATTGTGGACGGCGGCGACACCTGGTACGAGTTCGACATGGTCCCCGGCGAGCACGAGATCCGCCCCTGCGGCCCCGACGTCACCGGCAAGCTCTGCGTCATCGGCTCCCAGCTGAAGGAGCATGAGATCGCGGAATTGTTCCACGTTTGATAAGAATGCCTTCCCCCTTGGGGGAAGGTGCCCGAGGCCCCGACCGAGGGCGGATGAGGGGTGAGCCTGCCGCAGCAGCCCACGAATGACAGGCCGCGATCAGCTCTCCCCTCATCAGTCCGCTTCGCGGACAGCTTCTCCCCCGGGGGAGAAGCCTTTGACTGCTACTAACCGAAAGGACGTCCCCTATGCCTAAACAAATCCCCGTATATCTCTTCGTCGGCCAGCTGGAGAGCGGCAAGACGAAATTCATTCAGGAAACGATGGAGGACCCCAACTTCGACTCCGGCGACAAGACCCTGCTGCTGGTCTGCGAGGAGGGCGAGATCGAGTATGACCCGTCCAAGTTCGCCTTCGGCGGCGTGCACGTTGCCCAGATCGAGGATAAGAGCGAGCTGACCGCCGAGAACCTGACCGCGCTCGAAAAGAAGTCCGGCTGTGGCCGCGTCATCATCGAGTACAACGGTATGTGGCTCATTCAGGAGCTGTACGACGCCCTGCCCGACAACTGGCTCGTCTACCAGAGCCTGGCCACCGCCGACGGTACGACCATCAAGACCTACGCGGGCGACAGCGCCATGCGCAGCCTGCTGCTGGACAAGCTGCGCGGCAGTGAGCTGCTGGTCGTCAACCGCGCCGAGGCTGTCAACGACGACGAGAGCCGCCAGCTCATCCACAAGCTGGTGCGCCAGGCCAGCCGCCGCTGCGACATCGCCTACGAGTTCAAGGACGGCAGCGTCGCCTATGACGACATCCCCGACCCGCTGCCCTTCGACGTGGACGCGCCGGTCATTGAGATCCCCGAGGAGTTCTTCGGTATATGGTACATGGACTGCATGGACGATCCGAAGAAATATGACGGCAAGACGGTCAAATATCTGGCTCAGGTCTGCCAGACCCCCCAGGCCGGCAAGGGCGCGTTTGTGCCCGGACGTTTTGCCATGACCTGCTGCGTGCAGGACATCCAGTTTGTGGGCATGCCCTGCAAGTACGACGATTACAAGTCGCTGGAGCAGCGCAGCTGGATCAACATTACGGCCAAGGTCAACGTCAAGTACCACCCCATCTACAAGGGCCAGACCCCCGATTCCACCGGCCCTGTCCTGACCGCCATCTCCGTCGAGCCGGGCGAAAAGCCCGCGCAGGACGTGGTGATGTTCAGCTGATATTGCAATAGAAAAGCACCTGCCTTCGATAAAAAGGCAGGTGCTTTTTTCTTTGCCGAGCTGTAGGGGCCGGACATGTCCGGCCCGGCGGTGTTCTATTATCGCGCACTAATGGGCAAACCGTAGGGGAGGGATTTATCCCTCCCGGGCCGCTTGCGCTGACGGAAACGTCCCGGGAGGCATGAATGCCTCCCCTACAAACCTTCCAATGAACGGGTGCCCCTCGCTATGCTCCGGGCCGGGCATGCCCGGCCCCTACGGCGCAAAAATCAACCGCGCGTCCCCGCGATCTTGGAATCGGTGCTCCACCCCTGCAAATCGGTGGGCGTCAGGCTGCTCATCCAATTTTCGCGCTCGGTCTCCCACTGGTCCCAGGCGGCCTGGCTGCGGATGGCGGTGCCGCTCTCAAAGGCATCGTCCCACGGGTTGGCCGGGTCGGGGTCGGTGGGGTCCCAGCCGCGCTTCTCGGTGTCGGCGGGGTCGGTGTAGATCGTGCCGGGCTTTCCCATCGGGCCGGGGTCGTCGGCGTCGTTGTAGATGATGACCGGCGTGCCCAGCGGGCAGTTGTCGTAGATCCACTTCACGTCCACCACGGCCAGCCGGATGCAGCCCAGACTGGCGCGGGTGCCCAGCAGGTTGAACTCGTCGTACTCCACATCGTCCTTGTGCTGGCTGTAGTAGGGCACGCTGTGGAACAGGTAGCTGTCATAGATGCGGGTCGCGTACTGGCCGTAGCTCGGGCCCATCAGCAGCCGCCAGCTGTAGTCCACCGGGGTCGAAAAATACCCGGTGGGGGTGTCCATGCCGCCGCTGCACACCATCGCCATGAACGGCACAGCGTATTTTTTTGTGGCGGAATCCACGGCGTAGACCGTGACCACGCCGCCTGCGTTGTTGACCGCCAGCAGGTAGGGGCAGCCCTCCTTCGCGTCCAGCGTCAGGCCGTAGGCGGCAAACTGCGTTTCCAGCCCGTCCAGCGTCTTTGCGGCGTTGTCGTCCCAGGTCGTCGGGTCCTTGATCTGCGGTGCGTCCTTGGTGGCGTTGCTCGTGGCCGTCGCCATCGCGAGGGCCACTGTCGGCTCGGGCGTCGGCGCGGGGCTTGTCTCCGGCGTGGCGGTGGAGGCCGCCGTGGGCTGCGGCGTCGTGGCGGGCAGTACGTCCTGTGGGGCGTTGGGCATCTGCACGCAGGCACACAGCAGCGCAGCCGTCAGCAGAAGCGGAAAAATGCGGCGTAGAATCGACATAAAATCTCCTTAGTGTTTGGTGACGCCGTACTCCTCGGCCACGAATTTCTCCAGCGCGGCAAAGCTGCGGCGGACTTTTTCGGTCTCGATGCAGTACGCCATGCGGAAGTAGCCGGGGCAGCCGAAGCTGTCACCGGGGACCAGCGCCAGGTCATATTTCAGCGCCTTTTGGCAGAACGCCTTTGCGTCGTCCTCCAGCGCCTTCGGGAAGATGTAGAATGTGCCGTCCGGCTTGACGACGGTGAAGCCCAGCGCGATCAGCTCGTCGTAGATCAGGTTCATGTTCGTCTCGTAGACGGACAGGTCGCTGGTCACGTCAAGGCAGCGCTCGACGGCCATCTGGATGAGGGACGACGGGCAGTTGTGGCCGGTCCCGCGGGAGATCTGGCCGCACATCGGCACGATGTACGCGGCGTCCTCGCACCGCGGGTTGGCGGCCACATAGCCGATACGCTCGCCCGGCACGCTCAGACTCTTGGAGAAGGAGTAGCAGGTGAGCGTATCATCGTAGAATTTGGCGGGGTAGGGCGTGACCCTGCCGCCGAACGAAATCTCGCGGTACGGCTCGTCGGAAATCAGGAAGATGTGGTGGCCGTATTTGGCGCTCGCCTCGGTCAAAAAGTCGGCCAGCTGCTGCAGGGTCTCCGCGCTGTAGGCGGTGCCGCTGGGGTTGTTGGGGCTGTTGATGAGCACGGCGGCGGTGTTCTCGTCCACGAGCTGCGCGAACGCCGCAAAGTCGATCTGAAAGTCCGCGCACCGCGGCGGCGTCACGCGCAGGGTAAGCCCCGCGCCCTCGATGTACGGTTTGTACTCGGGGAAGAACGGCGCAAACGTTACGATGTTCTGCCCGGGCACGCCGACGCAGCGCACAGCATGGGCCAGCGCACCCGCCGCGCCCGTCGTCATAAAGATATGGTCGGCGGTGTAGTCCATGCCGAACCGGCGGTTCAGGCTTTCGGCTACGGCCTTGCGGGCGGACGGCAGCGTCAGCGTCGGCGTATAACCATGCAGCCTGACGGGGTCGGTGTGGGCCAGCAGGTCCGCGCAAGCTGCGGTGAACTGCGGCGGGCAGGGGACAGACGGGTTGCCCAGCGAGTAATCGAACACGTTCTCATAGCCGATCTCCGCGCCGCGGGCGGTGCTCCATTCAGAAATCTGACGGATAACCGACTTGGAGCCCAGCATATCTTTATAGTGCTGTGCAATCATAATAACAGCTCCTTTTTGTGAAAAATGTTGTAATTTGACCCGGAAACGGCAGCCTCCCGGAAGGTCGCTTTCTTTTGGCAGCAAAAGAAAGCTTGGCAAAGAAAACTGCCGCTGTTGCGGATGCAGCGGACCCCGCCTTAGGGGCTGCACGCCCCTAAGAACCCCAAAGAGGAAGTCGGAAGTCTCGGCGGCTAAACGGACGCAGTATTACTGTCCGTTCTTAACGCCGCCGAGCCTTCCTCCACCTTAAACTCGGGAGTTGCGGGGTTGCGAGCGTGGGGCCACAGTTGAGCGCAGCGAAACTGGGGAGCGAGCAATGTTTGCCCCTGCGGGGCAAACAACCGCACGAGCGGGTTTGCGTAGCAAACTGGCGGCGCTCGTTGTGCGCCGCCAAGCGCCCCCGAACCCCCGCTGCCGGAAACAGCAGTCCGTAGGGGCCGGGCATGCCCGGCCCGCAGCCTTGCCGTTGTATCCCCTTTACCGGTTTGCATTGTAGGGAGGGGTCTTGACCCCTCCGCTACTTTACGTTAAATCCTGTCAACGTCCCTCCCGGGTACCTTCCGTCGCCGCAAACGGGCACGGCGGCCTGTGGGCAGGCCGCCCTACGCATGGTCCGTAAACTTCTGCCCCGGAACGGTCCGGTCAAATCCCGTCTCCGGGCAATCTCCCGGCATTCCAGGCGTTTCGGATGCCCTGGTCACTCTCACCCCAAAACAACCTTTTCCAACCCCTGGGTATCCTCGGCCAGGTACTCTGCCCCGGCTTCGGTCAGCTCCTCGCGGGTCCGGAACCCCCACAAGACCCCGCAGCAGGGCAGGCCCGCGTTGTGGGCGGTCTCCACGTCCACATTGCTGTCACCGACGTACAGCACACTGCCGTCGGCCTCGACGCCAAGGTGCGCCATCAGAGCGCGCGTCCCCTCGGGGGCGGGCTTCGTGGGTACGTCGGGCAGCGCACCGCGGACGACCTCAAACAGGTCGGCGTCAAAGTACCGCGCGACCACGGCGCGGGCAAACTCGTCCGCCTTGTTGGAGAACACCGCCATCCGCACCCCGGCGGCCTTCAGCCGGGCCAGCAGCGCCGGCATACCGGGGTACGGCGCGGTCTTGTCGTGCATGTGCGCGCCGTAGACCTTATCAAACTCGGCCAGCGTCGCGGCCAGCTGCTCCGGGCTGCGGCAGCTTGCAGGGCTGAACCGCTCCACCAGCTTCGGGATGCCGTTGCCCACAAAATAGCGGTACTGCGCAGTTTCATACTGCGGCCAGCCGTGGGCGGCGCAGACGCGGTTCGCGGAGTCGGCCAGGTCGTCAATCGTGTTCAGCAGGGTCCCGTCCAAATCAAACAGTACGGTTTTATACATTCCTCAAAACCTCTTTGCACAAGAAATCACTCTTATTATAGTTGCATTTGACGAAAACAGCAAGCCGCCGCGCCCATTTACCGTAAAAAAGATGTAAATTCTCAAAAAGCTGTTCCCATTTGCACGATTTATGGTATTATATAAGGTAGCACGTAAGGAGGTTTCTCGAATGGATTTGTTTTTTGATTTGCTGCGTTCGGTCATTTACGGTGTGATCGAGGGCATTACCGAGTGGCTGCCCATCTCCAGCACCGGCCACATGATCCTGGCCGAGCAGGTACTTAAATTCAGCTTCAGCGCCGAATTTATGGAGATGTTCCGCGTCGTCATTCAGCTGGGCGCGATCCTGGCTGTTGTGGTCATGTATTTCAAAAAGCTGTGGCCCTTCTGCGTTGACAATGGCCGTGACTCCGGCCTGGCGAAGCACGTTCGCTGGCCGGTCATGCGGCTGTGGTTCAAGATCATCGTCGCCTGCCTGCCCGCCGCCGTGCTGGGCCTGGCGCTGGACGACTGGATCGACGCACATTTTTATAACAGCGTCGTCGTCGCGGTCATGCTGATCGTCTACGGCATCGCGTTCATCCTCATCGAGCGCCGCCCCCGTGTGCCCACCACCACCAAGCTGAGCCGCATCACCTACAGGCAGGCGCTTCTCGTCGGTGCGTGGCAGGTGCTGGCGCTCATCCCCGGCACGTCCCGCAGCGGCTCCACCATCATCGGCGGCCTGCTCTGCGGCATGAGCCGCGCCTGCGCGTCCCAGTTCACCTTCTTCCTGGCCATCCCGGTCATGGCGGGCGCGTCGGGCCTCAAGCTCGTCAAGTTCCTGGCGGGCGGCGGCGTCTTTACGGTTGGCGAGATCGGCGCGCTGCTGGTCGGCTGCATCGTGGCGTTTGTCGTCTCCATTCTGGCCATCCGCTTCCTGATGGACTACGTCAAGAAGCACACCTTCACGGCCTTCGGCTGGTACCGCATCGCCCTGGGCATCGTCGTCCTGGGCGTCTGGGCCCTGCAGACATTTGTGCTGGCGTAACATTGTAAATAAAAAGCTGCTGCTCGGGTGGGAGACGGCAGCTTTTTTGTTTGGTGCGTGCATTTGTAGGGGCCGGGCATGCCCGGCCCGCGGCCTTCCCGCAGACGCGATTTTGCCTTTCTGTTGCAGGCCGGGCATGCCCGGCCCCTACCGCGTTGCGAAGTTACGAATTTTTCGGGAACGTCACCCGTATGGTCGTCCCGGTGCCGACCTGGCTTTGCAGGTCAATTTTTGCGTCGTGCAGCAGGGCAATGTGCTTGACGATGGCAAGCCCTAAGCCCGTGCCGCCCGTGGCCTTGGAGCGGCTCTTGTCCACGCGGTAGAACCGCTCAAACACGCGGGTCTGGCTGTCCTGCGGGATGCCGATGCCGTTGTCCTCGACCTCAAAATACGGGCAGCCGTCGCCGCCTACACCGCAGCGCAGCTCCACATGGCCGCCCGGGCGGTTGTAGCGGATGGCATTGTCGCACAAATTTTGCGTCAGTTCGCTCAATTGGTCGCGGCTGCCGCGCACGGTGGCGGGTCTGGCGTCGTATTGCAGCGTCACGTAGGCCCGGCGGGCGTTGACCGTCATGTTCTGGGCCGTTTCCTTGACCAGCGCGGCCAGATCCACAGGGGCCATCTCAGTCACAGACTCGCGGCTGTGGCTGGCCTGGGTGCTGTCCAGCTCACTCAATTGCAGAATGTCGCTGACCAGCGCGATCATCCGCTGCGCCTCCTTGTGGATGCGCGCGGCGAAGGTCGGTACGTCGGCGGGCTTTGCCATGCCGGTCTCGATCAGCTCGGCATAGCCGGAAATGCTCGTCAGCGGGGTTTTCAGCTCGTGGCTGACGTTGGCCGTGAACTCGCGGCGCATCGTCTCGTTGTCCTCGCGCAGCTTGCGGTCCGTCTGGATCGTCCGCGCCAGCGGGATCAATTCTTCATACGGCACATCGGCCTCAATCGTGTCCAGATGCTCGGCCAGATGGTTGATGGGCTGCACCATGCGGCGGGTCAGCCACCAGCTGAACAGCGTGGCAGCGAGCAAAATCAGCACGACTGCGCCGCACAGCAGCGGCAGGGTGTCGGTGCTCAGGCCCCAGATGTTTGCGACGTCCTCGCCCACGCGCAGCACCTGTGCGCCCTCCGGCAGGTCGATGCGAACGGCGTAGTAGTGCGTCTCCAGCTGCAGCGTCTCGCTCTCGCGGGTGATGCACGCGGAACCGCTCGCCATTGCCTGTTGAAATTCCGGGCGGTCGGCGTGGTTGGGCAGGTCGGTCTGGGCCGCGTAGATGTCGCCGTTTACGTCCACGATGTAGGAACCGCGCTTGGTGTCGTACAGCACCGTGCCGTCTGTGTCGATGAGGGTGATGCGCAGGGGGAGGTTCTCAGGCAGCAGGTTCAGCAGCGTGGCAGCGTCGTGGGTGTCCTGTGCTTCGTAGGCTGCGGCGTAGCCATGGCAGATCTGCATCAGGTAATTGTCAATGCGTTCTGCGTAGCTGCGCTGAAAAAGCACCGTCGCCGCCGTCAGCACGGCCAGCGCGCAGAGCAGCCCGGTCAGGATCAGGCCGCGCCGGTAGCGGCGGGTCATGCTGAGGGGCTGGCGCGTGTGGCGTTCGTCGTCAGTCATCGCTGCCCTCCGTGCTCAGTTTGTAGCCCACCTTGCGCACGGTGCGGATGGCCTCGCCCGCCGCGCCGAGCTTCTGGCGCAGCGAGCGGACGTGCATGTCGATGGTGCGGGATTCCAGTAAATCGTCGGTGTCCCAGACGTCCTTCATGATGCGCTCGCGGGCCAGGACCTCCTCCGGGTGCTCCAAAAACAGATGCAGCAGCGCGTATTCCTTGAAGGTCAGCTCCACGGGCACGCCGCCCACCCGGACGGTGCGGGACACGTCGTCCAGCACGATGTCCCCGAAGCGCAGCGTGGACGCGGCGGGCGCGGGGACGGCAGCGGCGGCGCGGCGCAGCACGGCCCGCACGCGGGAGATGAACTCCATGATGCCGAACGGCTTGCACAGGTAGTCGTCCGCACCGTGGTCCAGCCCCTTGACGACGTCGATCTCGCTGGTTTTGGCCGTGACCATGATGACCGGCGTTGCGGCGCAGGCCGGGTCGGCGCGCAGCTTGGCCAGAATCTGGTAGCCGTCCTCGTCGGGCAGCATGACGTCCAGAATGACGAGGTCGGGCCGCCCGCTGCGCAGCGCCGCCCAGAAGCTGGCTGCGTCCTCGCAGCCCGTGGTCTCGTACCCGTTGGATTGTAAAGCGTATTGCTCCAGCTCACGGATGCTGGAGTCGTCCTCGACGATGTAGATCATAGTAAATACCCCTTACTATAAACGTAGGGGCCGGGCATGCCCGGCCCGCGGCTTTGCGTGGCCGTCCGATAACGGGCGGCTGCTTTTCTGTTGCGGGCGGGGCATGCCCCGCCCCTACAAAAAGGCTTCCCCCTCGGGGCTGCGCCCGCAGGCGCGTGTCGGAGCGCAACCGCCGCAGGCGGCTCTTAGCGCGGAGACTGAAGCTGTCCGCGAAGCGGACTGATGAGGGCAACGTTATCGTGGCCGCCCGTTTACGGGTTGAAGCCGGAAGGCTGCCCCTCATCCGGCCTCGGTCGGAGCCTCGGCCACCTTCCCCCATAGGGGAAGGCACGTAATTTTTAGTTTTCAGCCGGATTTTCAGCGGGTTCGGAATACGCCTCCGGCGGGAAGGTGTAGCGGCCACGGTATTTCTCGTAGCGGCGCTCAAACTTTACGCTGCCGCCGTGCTTGACGTTGTTCAGGTACTCGTGGGTGTCGAACTTGTCCGCCGCAACCTCGATCATGGCCACCGCAATGTTCGAGCAATGGTCGGCGATGCGCTCGTAATTCGTCAAAAGATCGTCCAGCACAAAGCCGTACTCGATCGTGCAGACACCGGCCTGCAGACGGGCGATGTGGCGGGTCTTGACCTCGCGCACCAGGCCGTCCACGACCTGCTCCAACGGCTCGATTTTGCCGGCGGCGTAGGTGTCGCACTTCTGGAACGCATCCACCGTGCGGTTGACGATGTCCTGCACGGCGGCCTCCAGCACGGACAGGTCATTCAGCGCTTCTTCGCTGAATTTGATGTCCTTGTCGCGGATCTCCTGCGCCGTTTTGATAATGTTCACGGCGTGGTCGGAGACGCGCTCAAAGTCGCCGATGGTGTGCAGCAGCGTGTTGACGGAGCGGTTATCCTCCACGGACAGATGCTTGGCGCTCAATTTGACAAGGTAGGTGCCCAGCACGTCCTCATAGTGGTCAACGGCGTCCTCCTTGCGGATGACCTCGTCGGCGATGGCGTCATTCCAGACGCGGGTGGTGGACATGGCCTGCAAGAGCGCGGTGCGGCAGATTTCCGCCATATCGCTGCCGGTCAGCATGGCGCGGCCCACGGCCACGGACGGCGTAGTCAGCAGACGCTCGTCCAGCAGGGTGTTCTCCTGCTTCGTGTCGGACGGGGAGTCTGGCACGGTCAAAATGGCCAGCTTTTCCAGCAGGCGGTTGAACGGCAGCAGAATAGCTGTCGTTACTACGTTAAAAATTGTGTGTACGATGGCGATGCCGAAGGTGTTGGCCGTCTCGTTGAAGAAGGCAAAACCGATCAGCGCGTTCAGCCCGTAGAACCCGCACAGGAAGAGGATCGTGCCGATAACGTTAAAATAGAGATGGACGAAGGCGGTGCGCTTTGCGTTCTTGTTTGCACCCGCCGAGGAGATCAGCGCCGTGACGGTGGTGCCGATGTTCTGGCCCATGATGATGGGCACGGCAGCGGAGTAGGTGACCGCGCCGGTGCTGGTCAGGGCCTGCAGGATACCGACGGACGCCGACGAGGACTGTAAAACAGCCGTCAGCACCGCGCCCGCAATGACGCCGAGGATCGGGTTTTTGAAGCTGAGGAACAGATCCATGAACCACGGCTCGTCGGCCAGCGGGGACATGGCATGGGACATCGTGTTCATGCCGGCCATCAAAATAGAGAAGCCCAGCAGGATTTTACCGACGCCGCGCTTGCGGTCCTTGCCGATCATATACATCCAGATGCCGATAAAGCCGAGGATCGGGCTCCACGCGGTAGGGTTCATCATTTGGGTGAGGAAGCTGTCGCCCTCCAGGCCGGACAGCGAGAGCAGCCAGCCGGTGACAGTCGTACCGACGTTTGCGCCCATAATGACGCTGATGGCTTGATGCAGCTCCATCAGGCCGGAGTTGACGAAGCCAACGGCCATAACGGTGGTGGCACCGCTGGACTGAATGACGGCAGTGACGGCCATGCCGAGCAGCAAACCGCGGATGGGGCTGCTGGTCATGGTGGACAGAATGCCCTGCAGCTTACTGCCGGCGGTCTGTTCCAGAGCTTTCCCCATCAGGTCCATGCCATACAAGAACATGGCAATGCCGCCCATCAGGGTGAACACATTAAAAATGGTCATCCGGTGTTACACATCCATTCTCTTATTGAGTTTTACACTATACCGCCTTCTATTATAATGTATGCGCCGCAGGTACACCACCACGGGAAGGTAAATGTTGTGTAAAATTTGTGTAAAACGGGCCGGTTGAACTGGGAACGGCAGTCTCCCGGAAACTCGCTTTCTTTTGGCAGCAAAAGAAAGCTCGCAAAGAAAACTGCCGCTGTTTCGACGCGGTGCGGGGTTGTGCGCGTGGGGCCACAGTTGAGCGCAGCGAAACTGGGGAGCGCACAATGATTGCCCCCGCGGGGCAATCAACCGCAAGAGCGTGTTTGCGAAGCAAACTGGCGGCGCTCGTTGTGCGCCGCCAAGCGGGACCCGCGACTTGGGGGCTGCACGCCCCCAAGACCCCCAAAGAGGAAGTCGGAAGGGGCGGGGGCTAAACGGACGCAGTATTACTGTCCGTTCTTAACGCCCCCGCCCCTTCCTCCGCCTTTGAGTCGGGAGTTCCCCCGAACCCCCGCAGGGGGGAAGTGGAGGCCCCCTTGTCAAAGGGGGCTGTCACCGTTAGGTGACTGGGGGATTCCGACGGGCTTTGCGTGGCCGCCCGTTACACCCGCAGACGGCCAGGAATCCCTCCGCCTCGCTTGCGCTCGGCACCTCCCTTTGACAAGGGAGGCTTTGACGGGCCTTACGTTACCGCCCGTAAACGGTCACCCCCTCCCTTTCCCAAAACTTTACAAACTTTACACGCTCTACACAAAACCTGTCCACTCTTTGCAAAACCTTTACCGCGATTGTACCGTACTATGGTCGAAACCGGCGCAAAACCGCGGTACAATTAGCTTGCTTCCGGTGAAGCACTAGCAAAACATCCAAACTATACCACATAAATTTGGGAAAAAGGGAGAATACACACATGAAACGTACTTCTGCAATTGCTGCCGTTACCGCTGCTGCGCTGGCTCTGAGCCTGGCTGCCTGCGGCTCTGCCGATTCCGCCGCTGCTTCCTCTGCTCCTGCAGAGAGCACCGCCGCTTCCACCGAGGCTGCCTCCTCCGAGGCCCCTGCTTCTGAGGCTGCCCCTGCCGGTGACTTCGACGCCGACCAGGACATCACGGTCATCTCCCGTGAGGACGGCTCCGGCACCCGCGGCGCCTTCATCGAGCTGACCGGTGTCGAGGAGAAGAACGCCGACGGCAAGAAGGTCGATAACACTACCGAGGCCGCCGCCATCCAGTCCAGCACCAACGGCGTCATGACCGCCGTCGCCAACGATGAGACCGCTATCGGTTACATCAGCCTCGGCTCTCTGAGCAATGACGTCAAGGCTGTCACCGTCGGCGGCGTCGAAGCCTCCGCCGAGACCGTCAAGGACGGCAGCTACGTTCTGTCCCGTCCGTTCAACATCGTCACTAACGGCGACGCGACGGACCCCGTGGCCGTCGATTTCATCGCCTACTGCCTGAGCAAGGACGGCCAGGCCATCGCTACCGACAACGGCTACATCGGTGAGGACGGCGCGGACTTTACCTCCGCCCAGCCCGAGGGCAAGATCGTCGTCGGCGGTTCTTCCTCCGTCTCTCCGCTGATGGAGAAGCTGATCGAGGCTTACAAGACCGTCAACCCCAACGCCGAGCTGGAGCTCCAGACCACCGATTCCACCACCGGCGTCTCCGGTGCGCTGGAGGGCACCTACACCATCGGCATGGCCAGCCGTGAACTGAAGGACTCCGAGGTCGAGGGCGGCGCCAAGGCCACCGTCCTGGCGCTGGATGGCATCGCCGTCGTCGTCAACCCCGGCAACACCACCGACGACCTGACCGTTGACCAGATCAAGGGCATCTACACCGGCGAGCTGACCACCTGGGCGGATGTGCAGTAAAGTATAGCGGCATCGTAGGGGCGGGGCATGCCCCGCCCGCAGCGTACCCGTGACCGCGCGGTTATGGGAAGGCTGCGGGCCGGACATGTCCGGCCCCTACATGGCATATAACCAAAGGAGTATAGGAAAATGACCTCCAAGCTAAAAGAAGGCGTTATGCAGGGCGTGTTCACTCTCTGCGCCTGTGTGTCCATCCTGGCGGTGGCACTGATCTGCATCTTCCTGTTTGCCAACGGCGTGCCCACCCTGTTCAAGATCGGCCCGCTCAAGTTCCTGCTGGGCACGACATGGAAGCCCGGCAACGACATCTTCGGCATCCTGCCGATGATCCTGGGCAGCATCTACGTCACGGCGGGGGCTATCCTCGTCGGCGTGCCCATCGGCCTGCTGACGGCCATCTACATGTCCAAGTTCGCGTCGCCCCGCGTCAATAAGGTCATGCTCCCGGCGGTGCAGCTGCTGGCCGGCATCCCGTCCGTCGTCTACGGCTTCTTCGGCATGATCGTGCTTGTGCCCGCCGTGCAGGCCATGGTCAAGTCGCCGTTCTTCAAAACCGTGCTCCACGTCAAGAGCGGCAAGGGCATGAGCCTGTTTACCGCCGCCGTGCTGCTGGGCATCATGATCCTGCCCACCATCATCACGGTCAGCAAGACGAGCCTCGACGCCGTGCCCGACAGCTACTACGAGGGCAGCCTTGCCCTTGGCGCGACGCATGAGCGCAGCGTGTTCTACGCCGTGCTGCCCGCCGCAAAATCCGGCGTGCTGTCGGCAGTCATCCTCGGCATTGGCCGCGCCATCGGTGAGACGATGGCCGTCGTCATGGTCGCGGGCAACCAGACCTGGATGCCCAAGGGTCTGTTCCAGGGCCTGCGCACGATGACCTCGAACATCGTCATCGAGATGGGCTACGCCGCCGACCTCCACCGCGAGGCGCTGATCGCCACCGGCGTTGTGCTGTTCGTATTCATCCTGCTTATCAACCTCTGCTTCAGCCTTGTGAAAGGGGGTAAGGACTATGCCTGAGATTGCCGCAGCGCAAACAGCCGCCGATATGACCTACGCAAAACCGCATGCGTTCATGCCCACCGGCGGCAGCAACCGCCGCGCCGCCCGTGTGCAGGCCGCCGCGCTGCGCTGGCTTGTGCGCATTGCCGCCCTGCTGACCGCCGCGGTGCTGGTGTTCCTCATCGGCTATATTTTGGTCATGGGCATCCCCAATTTGAAGCCCGAGCTGTTCGCCTGGGAGTATAACTCCGAGAACGTCTCGCTGACGCCCGCGCTCATCAACACGGTGCTGATGACGGCCTTCTCGCTGGCGATCTCGACGCCGCTGGGCATCTTTGCGGCCATCTGGCTGGTCGAGTACGCACACCGCGGCAGCAAGCTGGTCAAGGTCGTGCGCGTCACCACCGAGACGCTGCAGGGCATCCCGTCCATCGTCTACGGCCTGTTCGGTATGCTGTTCTTCGTCACCAAGCTGCACTGGGGCTATTCGATGATCGCCGGTGCGTTCACGCTGGCCATCATGGTTCTGCCCGTCATCATGCGCACGACGGAGGAGGCGCTGATCGCAGTGCCCGACTCCTACCGCGAGGGCAGCTTTGGTCTGGGCGCGGGCAAGCTGCGCACGGTGTTCACGATCGTGCTGCCGTCCGCCATGCCCGGCATTTTGTCCGGCGTCATTCTGGCCACGGGCCGCATCGTCGGCGAGACCGCCGCGCTGATCTATACCGCAAGCTCTGTGGCAAAGATCCCGTCCGGCGTGTTCAGCTCCACCCGCACCCTGGCCGTACACATGTACCTGCTCTCGAACGAGGGCCTGTACATCGGCCAGACCTACGGCACGGCAGTGGTCCTGCTGGTGCTGGTGCTGGTCATCAACGGCCTGTCCGGGCTGGTAGCCGGGAAGCTGGCAAAACGGTAAAGGAAAATGCACCGGTAGGGGCCGGGCGGCAGACACCGGCTGCCCGGAGGGGTCGAGACCCCTCCCTACGATTCGCCGTTCACGGGTGCCTTGTAGGGAGCGGTCTTGACCGCTCTGGGAACCTTCCGTCCGGCAGCCCCTTCCCCGGCGCCGCGCATGTAGGGGCCGCATATATGCGGCCCGCAGGTGTACGGAAAACGGGTGCTCGCGGTCCGGGCCGCGGGCCGGGCATGCCCGGCCCCTACCGGTACAAGAAACAGAGCAGAAATAAGATAAGAGGTCATTTCATGAACAAATTTGAAGTGCGCAATATGGACCTGTACTATGGCAGCTTCCATGCGCTGAAAAATATCAATATCGACATCCCGGAAAAGGAGATCACCGCGTTCATCGGTCCGTCCGGCTGCGGCAAATCCACGTTTTTGAAAAGCCTGAACCGCATGAACGACCTCGTCGAGGGCTGCCGCATCTCCGGCAACATCAAGCTCGACGGCGTGGACATCTACAAGGACAAGATGGACGTCAACGTCCTGCGCAAGCGCGTCGGCATGGTGTTCCAGAAGCCGAACCCCTTCCCGATGTCCATCTATGACAACATCGCCTACGGCCCGCGCACCCACGGCATCCATAATAAAGCGCAGCTGGATGAGATCGTGGAAAGATCCCTGCGCGGCGCGGCCATCTGGGACGAGGTCAAGGACCGTCTGAACAAGAGCGCCCTGGGCATGTCGGGCGGCCAGCAGCAGCGCCTCTGCATTGCACGCGCCCTGGCCGTTGAGCCCGAGGTCCTGCTGATGGATGAGCCGACGAGCGCCCTGGACCCCATCTCGACGTCCAAGGTCGAGGAGCTGGCCACGGAGCTGAAAGAGAATTACACCATCGTCATGGTCACCCACAACATGCAGCAGGCCGCGCGTATCAGCGATAAGACGGCATTTTTCCTGCTGGGCGAGCTGGTGGAGATGGGCCCGACGGAGCGTGTGTTCGCCACGCCCGTGGACAAGCGCACCGAGGATTACATCTCGGGCCGCTTCGGCTAAGGAGGTACGACAAATGGGTACGAGTGTACGAAAAATGTACGACGCCGAGCTGCTGCAGCTTGACACGATGCTGGCCCGCATGGGCCATGCCGCCGGCGGCGCGATCGAGAGCGCCATGACCGCCCTGCGCTCCGGCGACACCGAGCTGGCCCGCAGCGTTATTGCCCGGGACAGCGAAATCGACTCCGCCGAGCATGAGATCGAGCACCGCTGCTTAACGCTGTTTCTGCGCCAGCAGCCCGTGGCGGGCGACCTGCGCAAGGTCTCCACGGCGCTGAAGATGGTCACCGATATTGAGCGCATCGCCGACCAGGCCAGCGACATTGCCGAGATAACGCTCCATCTCCACCCGGACGGCGCGCGCACCGTCGGCGTGCTGGACGACCTGTACGCGATGGGCGACATTGCCCTGCACATGGTCAAGGACGCCATTGCCGCCTACGTGCAGGTGGATCTGTCCGCCGCCGCGCAGGTCATTGCCCGCGACGACGACTGCGACGCGATGTTCAGCCGTATTTCCAAGGAAATTGCGGCCTACATCGCCGCCCACCCCAGCGATGCCGAGACGGCGCTGGACTTATTTATGATCGATAAGTACCTTGAGCGCCTGGGCGACCACGCCGTGAACATTGCGGAATGGGTCGAGTTCCTCAAGACCGGCGTCCACAAATCCCGCAAGATCGTGTAATGCGGGGATACACAAGCCATTTTCTTATTATTTTCCTATACCAACCAAAACGGGACCTGCCGAAAAGCGGGCCCCGTTTTGGCGTGGAGGGAGGCTTTTTGTAGGGGCCGGGCATGCCCGGCCCGGAGGTCGGCGCGGCCACCCTTTAACGGGCAATCGCCTTTAACGCCGCGGGCCGGGCATTGCGGGGTTGTGAGCGTGGGGCCACGGTTGAGCGGAGCGAAACCGGGGAGCGAACAATGTTTGCCCCCGCGGGGCAAACAACCGCACGAGCGGGCCAGCTTTGCTGGCTGGCGGCGCTCGCTGTGCGCCGCCAAGCGCCCGGCCCCTACCGCGCGGCAGCAAAAAAGCAGCCGTCCATTTCCGGAACGGCTGCTTGCTATCATTTTGCCCCTTTCCCTGCGAACACAACGTAAATCGTTTTGAACAAAATCTTTACGTCGCCCCAGAGGGACCAGTTGTCGATGTAGGCTACGTCGAGCTTGACGACCTCCTCAAAATCCTCGATGTCGCTGCGTCCGCTGACCTGCCACAGGCCGGTGATGCCCGGCTTCATCGACAGGCGGCGCTTGTGGTGGCTCTCGTACTGCTTGTACTCGTCCACCGTCGGCGGGCGGGTGCCCACCAGGCTCATATCACCCCGCAGCACGTCAAAAAACTGCGGCAGCTCGTCAATGCTGGTGCGGCGGATGAATTTACCCACCTTGGTCACGCGGGGGTCATCCTCCATTTTGAACATCAGGCCGTTCATTTCATTCTGGGCCATCAGCTCCTTCTTGCGGGCCTCGGCGTCCACGTACATGCTGCGCAGCTTGTGGATGTAAAAATACCGCCCGTTGCGGCCCACACGCTTTTGTTTAAAAAACAGCGGGCCGGGGCTTTCGAGCTTGAGCGGGATGGCGACCACCGCGATGATCGGGATGCTGATGATACAGCCGATGACAGCGCCCACCACGTCCATGCAGCGCTTGGCGATCTGGTCGCGCAGCTGCAATTCAACGGTGCCCATCGTGACGATGTTGCCCCCGGCGCAGCGCCCCAGGGACCGGCTCAGCCGCGCGGCGCTCGTCTCGTCGCAGCAGGCTTCCTCAATGCGGTCCAGCAGCGGCAGACGGAAGTGCACGGTCAGGCCCATGCTCTCCATCTCGTCGAGATAGGGGATGAAGCTCTCGCCGCTGTCCATCGGCACATCGACATAGACCTCGTCGAGCGCCTCGCGCCGGATCCAGTCCATGAAGTCGTCGAACGTCGCCTTGACCTCGACGCCGCAGACTTTGGTGGAGATCGCGGCGGGCGTGGCCTCCAGCAGCGAGACGCCCACGACCCGGCGGGACCAGTCCTTTCGGATCTCGGAGATCAGCCGCTCGGCCCGGTCCGACGTTGTGACGACGCCGACGAGCGTCTCCATGCCCCAGCTGCGCTGGAACCGGATGAGCAGCCGCTTTAAAATCGCATGGGAGAACGGCAGCAGCACCGCGTTGACCGCGGGCACCGTGACCGCAAAATAACGGGAGTCCAGCATCGTGGCCTTGGCCAGCAGCATGCAGCCTGCATAAACAAGGCCGAGCGCGATGTTGAACCGGAGGGAAAGGCTGATTTCCTCGTTTTCAGACCGTGTTACGATGTTTTTGTCCTGGTCAAAGAAGAAGAAGGTGACGACGAACGCCACAAACAGCAGGCACAGGGTCTGGAGCCAATCGGTGCTGGTGTAGGGGATCAGCACGCCGAACAGCCCGTCGGTGATGAGCCACGCCAGCAGAACGCTGACGGCCATCGTGAGCAGGTCGGCGAAAAATACATAAGCGTATTGCAGCTTTTCGCGTTTACTTGTCATGAAGAAGGAAAAGTCCTCTCTAATAGTTATCTTCTTATTTTACCATAGACAGAGGATATTTTCAACAGAATCCGCAATATCATAACAATTACACAATTTATAGTGGCGCGGTAGGGGCCGGGCATGCCCGGCCCGCGGGTGTCCCATAGGCGGGCGCTTGCGGAAAGGCGCAGGGCCGGGCGTGCCCGGCCCCTACCGGGGTGCTCGCGGCGGCGCGAACTTGCCGGGACGCATATATGCGTCCCCTACAAACCCTCCGGGAACACCCGGGTCGTGTACAGGGGTGAAAACACTGTAGGGGCCGGGCATGCCCGGCCCGCGGGTGTCCCACAGGCGGGCGCTTGCGGAAAGGCGCCGGGCCGGGCATGCCCGGCCCCTACGGCGATGCAAATTTTACGAATCTTCGTTCTCCCGCCCGACGATCTCGGCCTTTAAGACGTCCTGAATATCCACCAGGCATTCCAGCAGCAGGGGGTTGAACTGCCCGCAGTCGCCGTGCAGGATCATCTGCACCGCGGTGTCCGGTGAGTAGGCGGCCTTGTAGACGCGCTTGCTGACCAGCGCGTCGTAGACGTCCGCCATCGAGACGATCTGTGCCGAAATCGGGATGTCGTCCCCGGCCAGGCCGTCGGGGTAGCCGCGGCCGTCCCAGCGCTCGTGGTGCCAGCGGCAGATGTCGTGGGCGGTCTTGACAAGCGCTTCATTTTTATAGCGGCCCAGATGGTCCAGCATGTTCGCGCCAACAACGGTGTGGGTTTTCATAAGATCGAACTCCTCCGGGGTAAGCCGCCCGGGCTTGTTCAGGATCTTATCGTCTATCGCAACCTTTCCGATGTCGTGCAGCGCCGATGCCATGACGATCAGCTCCTGCGTTTCGGGCGGCAGGTCATACTTGTCGGTTTTCTGCGTCAGCCGCTCCAGAAGGCGCTGGGTCAGCGTGCCGATGTGCAGCACGTGCTGGCCGCTCTCGCCGTTGCGGAACTCGACGACCTCGCTCAGGATCGAGATCATCATCTTGGTGTTTTTCTCTTTTTCCTTGATCTGGCTCGTCACCAGCGAGGCGAGCCGCCGCTGCTTGGCGTAGAGCTTGATCGTGTTGAAAACGCGGCGGTAGACGACGCCCGCATCGAACGGGCGGCTGACATAGTCCGAGACGCCCAGCTCGTAGGCGTGGCGCACAACGGTGTCGGCGTCCTCGCTCGAGATCATGATGACGGGGATGTCCTCGATCCAGTGGCTGCGGTTCATCTCGCTCAGCACCGCAAAGCCGTCCATGACCGGCATGACGATGTCCAGCAGGATCAGCGCAATGCCGGTGCCGTACTGCTCCAGCATGGCCAGGCATTCTTTGCCGTTCGTCGCCTCCAGAATGTTGTAGTCGCTGCCCAGGATCTCCGCCAGAATGGCGCGGTTCATCTCGGAGTCGTCCACAATTAAAATGCTCTGGCGGGAATGGCTTTCGCGACCGGCAGCGCTCAAAGCGCCGTCCCGGGCGTTGTCCTCGGTCACGACCATGTTTTTGTGGTTCTTGGCCTGGTACATCAGCTTGTCGGCGCGGGAGACTGCCTGCTCCACGGTCTCGCCGGGCTGCGTTATCACGCCGCCGATGCTGGAGGACAGCTGCAGACGGGAATACCCCGGCACGCTGGCGGTGTGCAGCTGCTCCCGGATGCGCTCCAGCTTGGCCAGGAACGCCGCGCGCTCAATGCCCGGCAGCACCAACAGGAATTCGTCGCCGCCGTAGCGGATGAGCACGTCTGATTTGCGGATGCTGGCGCGCACCACGTCAACGCAGGTGCGCAGCGCCATGTCGCCGGCCTGATGGCCGTAGGTGTCGTTGATCAATTTAAAGTCGTCCAGATCCATCACGACCACACCGGCGGGGTCGGTCTTGTCCTTGAGCTCGTCCTCAAAGTAGAGGCGGTTGTAGCTGTCGGTCAGTGCATCGTGGTAGAGCTTGGTGTGGTAGCGCGTGATGCTGTCTATCAGGCGGTCCCCGTTTTCGGGGTCAATGAGGGTCTCGCCGTCCAGCTTCTGGACCAGCTCCATGACACAGGGAGCGCCGTCGACCTCGCGGTAGACGGCGGTGACCTGAAAGACTTCGCTGCCCATGTATTCCAGCTTGGTGCGCTGGCGGTGATCCTCCAGCACCTGCCGGGAGATGCAGTTCCGGCAGGGGGTGTTTTTGCCCCAATAGCTGTAGCAGCTGCAAAAGCTGTTGACGGACTCCTCGCCGCCGACCTGCGCAGCATCCAGCAGCCGCACCACAGTAAAGATGGTGCGGTATTGGGCCATTTCCGTTTCGACCTGTTCTCTGGTCATAGTGCTTCCGCCTTTGTGTGAAGGAATGGGTAGATAAAAATTGTGTTACATATAAAAACATTATAGCATTGCAGGGTGTTTTTTGTCAATGTGGCAAAGGGGGAACCCATGACCGCCCGGCAACGGATAGCCTCCCGGCGGCCCTGTCCTACCCGCTGCCCGCCCCGCATATACATACCGCAGGAGGTACATGCCATGCGTCGGATCGGATTCTACTTATTTATAATGGCCGTCTTTC